>Ga0209986_10001259_pt1 | contig 24496 bp, 20 predicted proteins | sample BlataG_FD_183168 | JGI IMG/M metagenome (GOLD analysis project Ga0209986, IMG submission 183168) | Deep subsurface microbial communities from Black Sea to uncover new lineages of life (NeLLi) - Black_00105 metaG (SPAdes) (version 2) | ecosystem: Environmental > Aquatic > Marine > Oceanic >... | reverse complement strand
TTGGGTACAATGGTTTTGAGCCCCAGTTGGCACTTGTTAGTAGGCATAAGAAGTTTGATTTCGTCTGATTTGGCAGCTTGTCCAGTAACAGGAGGAGATTTGCCGGTTTTTAAGTTGACGAGCAATTGGGCAAGTTCGCGCCCGGCTTTCGCCTCGACTCTTGTGGCGACCCCTTCCTTGCTGTGGTCCCCATCTACAGAGTGTTGAGCCAGCCGACCCTGTACCACATTATTTGGGTGCTCGGCTACATCAGAGGTTGGACATTGCTCTCTTGATTTGTCGCTATCCTGAGCCTTGCGGGGCTCTTCGGTCGTTGTCTTTTCGCGAAGCGAATGGGTAAAGTCTTGCGGCGGTTTGTTGGTGGGCTCGCTTTGGGGGTTGGTGAGTGTATTATCGGTCTTTGTTTTTTCGGGAGTATTAGCTGAGGGTGGGTTATCAGCCGACATTAGGGAAAATTGCTCGGTATTTTTAGTTGCTGCGGGCCTTGATGGGGCCGGACCCCGACCAGCTGCACCTGCGAACATATTATCGATTGCCAACAAGCCGGTATTCATACACTGGTCCCTACAAAACTAACCTAATTTTTTAGCAACGGGTGTGCCAGCAGTCGGGAAAAGAGCTTTTGTTAGGTGATAACTATTTAGCAATACAGGACTTAGGAATATTGAAAACATAGCGATTGGTGGAAAATGTCCTGCTGTTAGGGGTGGTTACGGCGAAATATTCCTGAGGACAGGAAAGAATTTCCGGCTTGGCCGAGGTGCAAGTTGAAAGACTTTGCGGCTGGGGCGTGTTGGTCTGTAAAAAAACACGCCTTGTTGTATAGAAACCTGACACCTCTGTTGTGGTGCAAATAGGCGATTAGCTGGGTTTAAGGTGGTTTTTCGCATCAATCAGGCGGTCAATCAGGTGAAACTGGCTGGCTTTAGGTATTTGGCACGATTATTGCTTCTGTTGATTGAACAGAGAAGGTTTGTGCCGGGATATTAGGGGAATAGTTCGCATTTTGCGACGCATTGCAAAATCGGGCCTGAGAGAAAGATGTCTAAAATAAGCAGTATAGTAGATTTCCTTGAGGCCGGTATAAGGGCCGAAAATCTTCGCCAGAAGGCGATAGCCAGTAATATTGCCAATCTTGAGACTCCGGGATACCGCAGGATTGATGTCAAGTTCGAAGAGCTGCTTGCCAGAGCTCTGGATTCACGTGGGAGTGTTAAGCCTGGTGAAATTGAGCCGCAGATTCATCAGCCTAAACAGACGCCGGTGAAGTCAAACGGCAACGATGTTAATCTGGAAGCCGAAGTGGGTGAGATGATTAAGAACAGTCTTCGTCACAAGACATTTATTCGGCTGCTCAACAAGAAGTACAGCCAAATGGAATTGGCGATGAGCATAACAAAATAGTTATTTGTTGTTGGTTGTTGGGATTTTGTGCATTGAACCCGGCAATGACCTGAAGGAAGTGAGAAAGGGATAAAGGGAATGGAAGTTAATAATATGTTCGGTCCGATAGATATAGCGATTTCAGGTTTGCGAGCACAGGGCAAACAAATGGAGGTGATTTCGTCGAATGTTGCCAACGCCCGTACAACTGACGCCGGCAAGGGCGAGCCTTACCGGAGGCTCGAGGCGGTGTTCAAAACAAATGGAGATGATGATGGTATCGGTGGCATTAGTCTGGATGAGATAGTTACGGATATGAGTGATTTTTCCACGATATTCGACCCTGGTAACCCTAAAGCGGACGAGCAGGGTTATGTTGCGATGCCCAATGTGAATTTGCCCATTGAGATGATGAATCTGACTATTGCAACGCGGGCGTATCAAGCCAACGCAGCGATTCTGAAGCGCTATCAGCAAATGGTGGAAACGACACTCGAATTACTTCGATAATCGAGGGAATAAACGATGATTAATCTAAATGCGAATGTAGGCTCGGTGTTGCCCGACCCCAATTCCATCCGGATGCCGAAAGTGGGCAATACCGATGCCCATAAGTCAGACTTTGCTGATACTATTAAGGCGGTCAAGAAATATATATCCAAGGTTGATGAACTTCAACAGTCATCGGATATGTCCATAAAGGATTTGTTGTCCGGCAAAAACGAGGATATTACCTCGGTAGTCTCGGCGGTGGCTAAAGCTGATATGAGTTTCAAGCTTCTTGTTGGTGTTAGAAATAAGTTAATTGAAGCCTACAAGCAAACTATGAATATGCCACTATAATTGATTATTGATTATTTTTTTATTCAATTATCAGTAATCAATTAACGAAAGGATTTGATGAACTTTTTCGAGAAGATAAGGGTAATTTGGCAAAAGGTAGGGTTGGTTCAGCGGGCCCTGCTGATTGCGGTTGTGCTTACCTTTATAATTGTCGGTGCGCTACTTACTCACTGGGCCCGAAGACCCGATATGAGGATGTTGTATCAGGGGTTGGCTCCTGAAGAAGCGTCTAAGATTACAGAGAAAATCAGTGAAAAGGGTGTTCCTTATGAGTTGCGAAGCGGCGGGACAAGTATCTATGTTCCGGAAGATAAGGTTTATCAGCTTCGTTTGGATATGGCAAAAGAGGGACTTCCCGTAGGTGAGCAGGGTGGTTACAAGATATTCGATAACGAAAAAATCGGCGTCAGCCCCTTTGTTCAAAATGTGAACCTCAAGCGAGCACTGCAGGAGGAACTTGCCAAGAGTATCCAAATGGTAGATGGGGTGGATTATGCGCGGGTCCATATAGTAAGCACTGAACAAACATTATTCACATCTGAGGCAGGTAAAACGACCGCTTCGGTTGTTCTTCGACTAAGACCAGGATATCGATTAAGCGCTTTGAATATAGCAGCAATTACACACATGGTGGCCGGCAGTGTTGAGGGACTTGATTCGGAGAATATAACTGTGATAGATAGTCAGGGACGTCTTCTTTCGAGTGAGTCGGCCGAAACTATGGCACACGGGGCAGGCAGTGTTGCCGATTACAAGGAAAGGGTGGAGCGGAGTTTAGCGGACAAGATTGAAGATATGCTCACTGTTGTTTTAGGGCATGGCCGGGCAGCGGTAAGGGTAAGTGCGGTTATTGATATGAACAGCGTCAATACTGTTACAGAAACTTATGAACCAAAGGGAGTTGCTTCAAAAGAAGAGATTCAGAGTGGTTCTGAAACTGAGACCAGCAGTGGGTTGGCTGAAGGCGGGCAGCCCATACCAGGCAGTACAAAGAAGGACGAAACAATTATTACCGAATACGAGATTGGCAAGACTGTTGAACAAAAGGTTGTTTTGCCGGGCGAAATAAAATCTCTGTCGGTGTCTGCTATTGTTGACTTATGGCCGGCGGATGCCAATGAAGCAGAGACCGGCAGCGAGACCGCAATGATAATGGAATTGTCTGAGGTTGAAGAAATTATCAAAAACGCACTCGGACTTAAGGATACGGACTCTCTTAAAGTGGTGAACGCCAAGTTCTATCGTCCGGTTGAATCGTTGATTGAGGAAGAGCCGTCCGGCGGGCTTGATTTTATAGCAATTGCTCGCCAGGCATCTTTAGGGATTATGGCAATTTGTGCACTGCTTGTTCTTCGGATATTCAGAGGTGCGAAGAAAAAAGTGGCCTCGACGGCCATGACAGAGCAGTTACCGGGGGCTGAGGGGTCTGTCGGTCTTCTCCCGGCTGGAGCTGAGAACTCTGAGCCATTAGTGTTGCGTAAACAGATAGCCACTGCTCTGCGAAGTAATCCTGAACAGGTCAAGCAATTGTTTTCCAGTTGGGTTGAAGAAAAGGGAGAGTAAAATTCGTATCTCGAATGAAACATGAGATGCGAGATACGAAATACGAGGTACGAACATGACATTAACGGGTAAACAGAAAGCTGCGATGCTGTTAATGGGCCTGGATGCCGCGACTGCTGCGGAACTGCTCAGAGGTCTTAACACCGAGGTAGTTCAAGAATTGGCAGTGGAGCTGGCGTACATGGACGCTGCCGGCCACCGCAGCAGCAAGCAGAGCGCCGAGATTGCCCGGCAGTTCTGTAATTCGCTGCGCACCAGCCGGGGATTTCACATTAAGAGCTTCCTGAAGGAGATGCTAAAAAGCACAGTAGGCGAGGAGAAGGCGGAGCATATCCAGACCCAGATACAGGATTTGCTACAGAAACGTGACCCTTTTATCTCTATTCGTTCTGTTGATTCTCAAACGATAGCATCAGTCCTGGAGAGTGAACATCCTCAGGCTGCTGCGGTGGTTTTATCAGAACTGGAAGCCAGGAAAAGCTCGGAGGTTCTTGGTCTTTTGGGCGAAGGTATCCGGCTTAGCGCCATCAGCAGGATGACCAGCTGTGAGACTGTGACCGCTGAGGCAAAGGCACGAATAGCAGAAATGGTTTGTAAACGTCTTGAGGCCATTAAAACCGGTGGTGAAGGTGCAGCTTTACGAGCTCGGCCTGAGCAGAGTCTGCGGAAAGTGGCGGTAATTTTGCGAAACCTGGGTAAAGAGCTTCGAGATGGTCTGCTCGGTGCTATACGGGAAAAAGATGGCGAAGCCGGTGAAGTAGTAGCTAACTTGATGATAGTCTGGGAGGATATCCCGCAAGTGGCTGACAGGTCACTGCAAGAGGCCTTGAGAGGAATTGATGCAAAGAAATTAGCGTTAGCATTGCTCAAGGCCGATGAGGCGATTACTGCAAAGATCAGGTCTAATATGTCCGAGCGGGCTGCTGCTACGCTGGACGAGGAGGCATCACTTATGTCAGCTCCCAAGAAGAAAGATATTGAAGAGGCCAGAAAAGAAGTTGTGCAAGTTTTGCGCAAAATGAATGAGAGAGGCGAACTTGCGTTTATGGAAGAATAATACAATGCCTGACACAGTTACGGTCAATCTTGCCAAGCCGGTTAAGTCGGTAAAAATCTTAGACAATTACAACACCGATGGTGGATTACCCGGTCGTAACGGAATAAGTTCGGCTGCAGAGACGCAACAAGTCAAATTGATGCAGGATTTTGAGGCTCAGAAAGCTGCGTTTTCACAGGCTTCCCAGGCAGTCAAAGGCCTGATTGCTAAGCTCAATCAGTTTTACGATAAAATCTTTGCCGAGCACAAAGAGGAGATTGCCAAGCTTTCGGTGGAAATAGCCAGAAAGATATTGGTGCAAAAAGTACAAAAGGTGGATTATGAGATAGAATCTATTGTCAAAGAAGCACTTAACAATTCTCCCACTCGTCAGGATGTGGTGGTGCATTTGAATCCTGAAGACCTTGTTCAATTTCAAAAGGTACAGCAGGATGATGCCACGGACACGTTAGCTGGTATTAAGTTTGTTTCGGACCCGGATATTGGGCGGGCAGAATGCCTGCTTGAGAGTCCAAAGGGAATAATCAAATCGATGATTGACGAACACCTGGAACGAATTGGTAAAGCGCTTAAAAAGGAGGAATAATTTATGACTTCCAGCAAGGTTAGAAGCTGTTCGATTGATTTTGCGCAATTTCACACAGCGCTGCGTGATGTGAATTTGTTGGATTGTCAGGGTTCTGTGGTTCGAGTGTCTGGGCTGACGGTTGAGTCTGCCGGTCCAAAAGTCGGGCTGGGTGAGCTTTGCGGCATCCACATTCGCGACGACCGGCGTGTGGTGGCCGAAGTGGTTGGCTTTCGGGGAGACCGGCTTATTCTGTTACCGTTGGCGCATATAGAGGGTATATCGCCGGGCGACACGGTAACTGTCCGAACTACTCCGCGCTATATTACCCTAAGCGAGAATATCCTCGGTAGAGTAGTAAACGGGTTGGGAGAGCCCATCGATAATAAAGGACCGTTAGCGGGGACGGATAGAAAGCCATTAGACGCAAGTAGTCCACCACCTTTGAGCCGGGAGAAGATTACAGAGCCTTTAGCTTTAGGGATAAGGTCAATAGATGGGCTATTAACCTGTGGAAAGGGACAGCGTTTAGGTATTTTCTCTGGCAGCGGTGTGGGCAAGAGTGTGCTTCTTGGCGATATTGCCAATTCGAGTGATGCAGCTGTCAATGTTGTGGCATTGATAGGCGAGCGTGGCCGGGAGGTTCGGGCATTTCTCGAAGAAGACCTTGGTGCCGAGGGTCTGGCTCGCAGCGTGGTCATCGTTGCCACATCGGATTCGCCTCCGATTCAGCGTGTAAAGGCGGCATTCGTAGCTGTTACAATCGCCGAATATTTCAGGGACAACGGCAAGAATGTTTTATTCATGATGGACTCGCTTACTCGTTTTGCACAGGCGCAGCGTGAAATAGGTCTTGCTGCGGGTGAGCCCCCGACTGCAAAGGGCTATTGTCCGAGCGTCTTTTCACTGATGCCAAGACTTGTCGAACGTCTGGGGTGCGCTGAGAATGGAAGTATCACGGGTATTTTGACGGTCCTGGTTGAGAACGATGATTTGACTGACCCTGTAGCTGATAGTGCCAAGAGCCTGCTGGATGGCCATATAGTTCTGTCAAGAAAATTGGCTGACCGGGGACATTATCCTGCAGTGGATATTTTGTCAAGCGTGAGCCGATTGATGTCTGTGGTGGCGAGCGAAGAGCATAAATCCGCTGCACAGAAGCTCAAGGAGATATATGCCACCTATATTGATGCTGAAGACTTAATAAACATCGGCGCATTTTCACCTGGCAGCAATCGGCGTATTGACGGAGCGATTTCCTTGATTGACAAGATAAGAGAATTTCTTGTTCAACCAATTCGAGATAGAACAGATTTTGAAGAAACTGTCGGGCGATTAACTGCTATTACGCAATCGTGGGATGAGCTGCTGGGTTCCCAAGCGCAATAGATTGCATTTGGGGGGTGCCCGTTAAGTATTGAGAGTTGAAAAATTGGAAATTAAATGAAACGATTTGTATGGCGGCTTCAGCGTGTCCTTGGCATAAAGACAAAAGAGGAACAAAAAAAGAGAGTAGAATTGCTTAAATTAAGCGAAAAGCTGGTTAAGACACGGGGGAAACTGCTAACGCGGCAGAGGATATTGGATGATATAATCGCAGACATAGCCGGGGAAAATCCTAAGAAACGATTGGGAGAGCAAGAATTTTTTTTGAGATATTCGGCGACAAGTGATGAGCAGATTAAGAGACTCAACAAAGAAGTAAGCGAACTCGAATCACAGCAGAGAGAGAAAATTGCTGAGTTTTTAAAGGTCAAAAGGTTTAAAGAAGCTCTGGAGAAGTTACGAGCTGAAGCAAAAATCCGATTTATAAAGTCAGCAGAGAAACTTGAGCAGAAAGAACTGGACGAGGGTGCTACGATTGGTTTTACCCGAAAGATGGCGCAGCAAAGTAAAGGTTGAGATTTTACGATATTTTGGGACTCCCATTTTGCGAAAAGATTGCAAAATGGGGACCCTTGCAAATATGGTAGTGCGAAATTAGGAGCTAAACCGGTGAATAAGAAGCGAATAATAATGATAGCGGCGGTGGGATTGGTGAGCTTTGCGGGGGCGTTTATCTTTGCATGGCTAACTAAGGCAGCACCGGCAGGCCAGCGTGATGAGTTAGGTCAGCCAGCACTTGCTGGCCAGGAAACTGAGCTGAAGCTGCCTCAGCCAGGAGCCGGTACGATGGGTGCCCTTGGCGCCGGCGCCAGCGGTGGCGCAATGAAAAAAGCTATGACGGAAAAACAGCTTAAGGACCTTGTCTATGAGGTTCGGGAAAAGATACAAGAGTACGACAGGAAGCTGCAGGGTCTTGAGGTGCGGGAGCGGAGATTGCAGATAGCTCAGGATATGTTAAAGAAGGACATCGAAAACCTCAATAATCTGCGAATTGAACTTGCTTCAATCGTTGCCAGTCTTAAGAGTGAGCGGGATAAGCTGGTTAAGAGCAGGGTTGAGATTGGCCAGGCTGAAAAGGTCAATCTGTTGTCAATCGCAGCCACTTACGACAAGATGGATGCGGCTAGTGCCAGTAAAATATTGACTAATATGTGTGCGAGCCAAATACAAGGTGGTGGGTTCGAGGGCGGGGGCAGCAGCTTTGATGACGCTGTGAAGATTCTGCATTATATGACCGAGAGGACAAAGGGCAAACTCTTAGCTGAGTTAGTCGCTTCTGAGCCCACACTTGCGGCGGTTCTGTGCCAGAGATTAAAGCAAATAGTCGAGGCGAAGTAGTTCTATGGATGTTGCAACGATAGTAGGAATAATTCTTGGTTTTATAGTCATTACGACCGCCATTATTACTGGTGGTGGCTGGCAGGTATTTATCCATCTTCCCTCGCTGGGGATCACCGTAGGTGGGATGCTGTGCGCTACGCTCATACATTTTTCGCTACCGCAGTTTCTGGGAATATTCTCGGTAGTCAAGAAGACGATTGTGACGAAGATACCGCCGTCATCGGAGCTGATTCAAAAAATGGTCAACTACGCGGCGATTAACAGACGTGACGGGGCACTGGCTTTGGAGCAGGAAATTCACAACGTAAATAATTTGTTTTTCGTCAGGGGTTTGCAGATGCTTGTGGACGGGCAGGATTCCGAGACAATTCGGGACATTATGTCCATGGAGGTCCAGCACCTTCAGGAGCGGCATTCAACCGGTAAAAAGATTCTGGAGTTCATGGGTTCGGCGGCCCCCGCTTTTGGGATGATAGGCACACTTATTGGTCTGATTCAGATGCTCAGAAGCCTGGAGTCGCCTGAATCGATTGGCGCTGGAATGGCAGTAGCTTTGCTTACCACTTTTTATGGCGCACTGACTGCCAATCTGATTTTTCTACCACTGGCGGGCAAATTGGGAGTTTATTCCAAAGCAGAGATAACTGCAATGGAAATGATTGTGGAGGGTATCTGTGCGATTGCACAAGGTGATAATCCGACCGCTGTTCGGGAAAAAATACAGACATTTGTTTCTCAGGGCAGGCGTCAAGAAGTCAAGGCTACTATATAATGGGGCGCACAAAAAAACGGGCAGAACCCGATGAACCTTCAGGTGCACCGGAATGGATGGTAACTTTCAGCGATTGTATGACGCTGCTGTTGACCTTTTTTGTACTTCTTTTGAGTTTCTCATCCTTCGATGACAGAGTTTTTCGGAAATTGAAGTTGATTTTTTGCGAGGCTCTGCCCACCGTTAGTCGGACAGACAAAAGAGAGAAAGACGCTTTTTTAGCGACAAAGCAAATCGAGCCCACAGGAGACCTTGACGGAGGCAGCGAGAAACCCACTTTAGCAAGAGGACCAGAGGACAACTTAAAAGAAGAGACCGAGCCTGAGGATTTCCACAGCCGGAAGGTATTTTTAATCTCATCCAAAGAGGTTTTTTGGGGTAAAGGAATAATTATTTCGCCTCAGGGGCGCAGAACTCTGTCAACAATGGCGTCCTTTTTACGAGAATTACCCAGCCGGATAGTCATCAGTGAGAACGGGCCGGAGAAGGATGAGAGCAGCGGGCAGTTAGGTCTGACACGAGCGTGGTCGGTGTTGGAATATCTTACAACAAAACAAGGCCTTGACAAGAACTGGTTCAGCATCTCGGCAGCAAGCATGGCTGCTCAAGAGAGCTCTAGAGGGGATGAGCCAGGCAGCGTAAGGCCGGAAGCTGAACGCATGCTTGAAATAGTTTTATTGGAACGGAGCATTTACAATTGAAGAGCCAGGGTCAAGCAATCGAAGAAAGAGGCGCTAAAGTTCCGGCGTATATCGTTACGTTTTCAGATATGGTGACGCTGCTGCTGACGTTCTTTGTAATGCTGCTGAGCTTAGCTCAGGTCCAGGACCCGGAACTCTTTAATAGCGGCCGAGATTCCTTTTTGCAATCAATTAGAGGGCTCGGACTTGGAATGCTTCGCGGCAGAAGACAAGGGCCTGATTTTGGTAACACTAAAATCAAGTATTTCATAGGCAGCCCTGACAAGCTATATGAAGGCAGAACTATAGATGCAAAGGATGAAGAAATTCGTCGAATTTTTAAGGATGTGAGCCGGTCTATGAAAACTATGCCTTCACAAATAGTTGCCAAAGAAACTAATTTTTTAGTAACCAACGTTCGGTTCTCACCAGGTGATGCGATTTTGGATGGGCAGGCAAAGAGATTTTTAACGCAATTTGCCTTGCATTTACAGCAAGATACCGGTTCTGAGGCCGTTAGTCTGTATGTGCTTGGTTTGGCCGGTGATGAAAGAACGGAGCAAGAGCAGTGGATACTCTCAGCCAAGCGAGCCCAAGTGGTTGCGGATTTTTTGAAGGATACTTCACCTTCGTGGTTGAAATGGTCTATTTATTCCTGGGGCGCTGGCCCCGGAGGGGATTGGGTGGGGCAAGATAGCCCGATTTCCAGACAGTCCCAGATCTTAATCGCGGTCTTGAGGGTGAATGATTAGATTTTTTGGGCCCCATTTTGCGGTGTGTGATAGAATGGGAGCCCTTGCACTTGTCAAGTTTTTCGACAGTGTGTTTGATTATTCGGTCGATTTTGGGTTAAAATCGCTGTTAACGGCGTAATAATGCCCATCTTGTCGTTTCGGTATGCTATTTGCACACGAGAAGTCCATAAGAATTGTATTTGGTGTGTCTTATAGCGTGGCGAAATATAAGAAAAAAATTGTTGCGTTTTTGGTAATAGTTGCGTTGGGTGGTGCGCTGGTGGTTTGCTCATCTCAATCGGCTGATGGTAGGCTGGAATCAGAAAATTCAAAATTCAAATCCGGTTCCCTGTTCGCGAATGACTCCAATTTTCCTGTAGGACCAGCCGATAGCCCCAGTAGCACAGAGCTGTTCTTTAAGATGATGCTTTCGGTTTTGCTCGTTGTTGTTCTTGGTGTAGCGGCGATTTACATTTCAAAAAAGTTTGGCGCCAGGATTACTAACCTGTCGGGCAAAGATATTCGCATCCTCGAAACGGTCCACCTTGGGCCACGCAAGACGGTGCATCTGCTCAAAATAGGTAATCGACGGCTTCTTATAGGCAGCACAGCCGAGAGCATCACCAAGTTGGCTGATGTAACCGGTGCCTTGTCTGAAATGGATTTATCAGCGCAGGAGATAGATAGTAATTGATGAGGATGCAGATGGGTGGTAAGCTTATTCAAACATTTTTTCCGGTGGCTGTCGTTTTGATGTCAACTGGGTTATCCTTTGGCCAGGGTGTCAACACATTCTCTCAAACCGGGCTGCCTGTACAGAGTAGTGATGCTTCCTCAGCAAGCTCGCCGGCAAACACGGTTCCAAGTATTGGCGACTTGATGACAGTTATAGATAAAGCAACCAGCGACGAGTCTGCTGGCAAAGATTGGTCGACACCTGTCAAGCTTGTAATCATCTTTGCCGGCCTGGCGATTTTGCCGAGTCTTTTGGTGATGATGACATCGTTTACGCGAATAGTCATTGTCCTGGCCTTTGTTCGTCGGGCTTTGACCACTCAAACTATACCACCTACTATTGCTATTATAGGGCTGGCGTTGTTTCTGACGCTATATACAATGACTCCTACGTTTTCCAAGGCTAACAGGGATTCCATCCAGCCTTATCTTGCAGACGAGATTGATTTTCAAACAGCGGGGATTAGAGCCAGCGATTGTATGAAAGAATTTATGCTCCGGCAGAGCCGAGCATCCGATTTAACCCTTTTTGTGCGGATGGCCAAGATAGAGCCTCCTGCCAGTCCGATGGATATCGGCATGCATATAGTAATTCCGGCCTTTATTATCAGTGAATTTCGGACGGCGTTTGAGATAGGCTGTCTTTTGTTTATTCCTTTTTTGCTGATAGATATGGTTATTGCAAGTGTTTTGCTCAGTGCGGGTATGATGTTGCTACCACCTGTAATGATTTCGCTACCTTTCAAGCTGATATTATTCGTTCTTGTTGACGGGTGGGGGTTGTTGGCAAAAAGTCTTAGCTTAGGTTTCAAATGAAGCATTAAGTTTCAGGGACCCCATTTTGCAATACGTCGCAAAATGGGAACCCTTTAGTAGGGGTTTGGTAGATGGGTAATAGTTTCGTTCTTTATCTTGGACGGCACACTCTCGAGACGGCTTTGCTTTTGGCTGCTCCGATTCTGCTGACGTGCATGGTGGTCGGGGTAGTGGTGACACTGCTTCAGGCAGTTACTTCCATACGTGATATGACCTTAACGATAGTTCCCAAGCTTTTAGCTGTTGGTATTGTCACTCTGATTTGTGGTAGCTGGATGCTTCAGGTGCTGCTTAGATTTGCCAACGAAATCTTTGGCCATATCCAGAATGTTGGGCACTGATTTATGATGCTGATGGTCGAAAAGCTGCTCGGTTTTGTAATGGTGCTGACAAGGATTTCGGCATTTTTTATGGTGCTTCCTGTTTTCGGCTGGAGAAGCGTTCCGGTTAGGATCAAAGTTGCGATGACCATTTTGGTGTCGATTTTCTTTTCGACAATAACGCCTTTGGCTATCGAACCCAAGGAGGTTTCTGTACTGGAGGCGATATTGCTGATAGCTAATGAGGCCGTGTACGGTTCAGCTCTGGGATTAGCCGTTACTATTGTATTTTCTGTGGTTAAATTAAGCGGTCGGATTATTGAACGGCAAATGGGTTTAGCTATGGCCCAGATTTTGGACCCCCTGACCGGTGAGAGAACTCAACCGCTGGGTAGCTTGTTGGAGATGATATTTATAATTCTGTTTCTGAGCGCAAACGGTCACCATTTGTTTTTTTTGATTATCTCAAGAAGTTACGAGACATTTCCGGCCGGTTGTATCCCGACGATACCAGTTTTGGCTGGTGGAATAATTAAAGCCGGTTCAACAATGTTATTAGCTGGGCTAAGATTGGCCGCACCGATATTGGCAGCCTTTTTATTGTTGATGGTTGTGTTAGCTGTTTTAGCACGTATAGTTCCGGAAATGAACATTATATTTGTCAGTTTACCTTTGCGTGTAGGCCTGGGGTTATTAATGACAGCAACATTTTTGCCATTTATTAACGGATTTGTGGCTGAATTCGCTGATTGGATGGGCAAACTGCTGCCTTTGTAAACTGCAAGCTTATCTCGCACTAATTAGGCGTGAGCATAAGCGCAATTGGTACGGGGTATGTTTTTCGCTTTTTTGTAGGTTCAGAGCATGGCAGAGCAACCGGCCGCCGAAAAGACAGAACAACCAACGCCGAGGAGATTGGAGAAAGCCAGGCAGAAAGGTCAGGTGCCGCAGAGCCAGGAGCTGACATCGGTTGCGACACTTCTGGTGCTGGTGATGATGGTGGCTCTATTGGCACCGAGTCTGCTGGAATGGTTCATTGTGCGAATGAAGCAGGGGCTAATGTGCCAAACTAATGTTTTTGCTGACAGCAAATCGTTTTTGAATTTTACGAATGGAAAAATTGTTGATTTGATGCTTGTTATCTGCCCCATTCTTGCAGCACTTTTTGCGGGGTCTATATTAGCCTGCATTGCTATCAGTGGCCTGAATTTTGCACCGGAGGGTATACAACTGAAATGGAGTTCAATAAATCCGGTATCAGGGCTGGAAAAGTTGGTAAACGCTCGCTCATTAGTACGTCTTATCACGTCCATAGCAAAATTGTTTTTTGTCTCAATCATCGTCTGGCTGTATCTTCGGAGCAAGCTCGATACGCTTGCTCCGCTTCGATGGGCCTGGTCTGCCCAGATAATTGCAACTATCGCAAGGATAATACTCGGCCTTATGATACGCATTGGCATAGCGTTGCTGGTTATAGGGATTGCCGATGCTTTTTACCAGAAGTGGAAGTACATCCAGGAACTGAAGATGACTCGCCAGGAGGTAAAACAAGAGCGCAGGGACACAGAAGGTTTGCCGGAGGTCAAAAGTCGAATCCGGAGGATTCAGTTCGAGATGAGCGCCAAGCGTATCTCGGCGGAGGTGCCCAAGGCCAGTGTGGTTCTTGTCAACCCAACACATGTAGCTGTTGCTCTGCGTTACGATGCCAAGACGATGGAATCGCCTGTGCTGGTGGCCAAAGGGGCAGACCATTTGGCCGAAAAAATCACCACAATCGCTCGGGCTTATGGGGTGCCTATCGTCAGGAGGCCGAAGTTGGCCAGAACAATATATTCAACGGTGAAGCTCGGCAGTCTTATACCGCAGAGTCTATACGTGGCAGTGGCAGAAGTGCTGGCTATGATATATCGGCTGCGTCATAGTAAAGGAGAGCCCAAATAAGCGTTGCAGCAATTGAGCTCAGGCTCACGCCTCCTTTGTGCCGGGTTTGTCTATGCCATAGTCGCAAAACCTAAGGCACTCATTTGGTGTTGTATCAAAGCTAAGGTTCTCTCAAGACGGGCGAATCGAGCTACCAGCATTGCTTCTCTTTTAGTGAGGCGGTTTTCTTCAGTTTCGATTTTATCTTGAATATCCTCTATAATATCGGCGATATGTTCCTGGCTGATCTGGAGCGAACCGGTCGTTACCTTGAGCATTCTATCCAGGGCATCTTCTATTGCACCGGTAAAACCCTGCTTTACCCTGACGGTAGCTCTGAAAGTGCCATCCTGACTTAAGTCGATGCTAAGCTGAAGAGCGTTTTCAGGATATACGGGGTCACCATTATCGTTGAAGGAGCTATCTCCGGTGATAATATTGCCGCTATATGTCGCATCACGGTATGTGGATTCGGTTGAGAGTTTGATTTTGGCACTGGAGATTGCTCCGCTGCTCACTGTTATCTTGACGTCATAAGTGCTGGCTGTCGTATATTTGCTGCTGGCGCCATAAAACTCGATGGTATTGCTGTCGCTGCTGCCTGTTTTGTCAGCTCCGATTATGGCAAGAACGCTCATATAGTCTTCGGCTGTGGCTTCATCAAAAACGTTTGTGTCCAGACTCAATACTCCGTTCCTGTCAAGCTCAAGGCCGATTTGGCCTGGCGTCAGGAAGGCATCGACATCGATTATAAATCCGCTGGTCTGAGCGATAAGTGGCGTGCGAAGCTGCGACCTTATGGTTGAAACGATATAATCGCCCATTAACACACCGGCAGTTTTTAAGACATCATTGTAGCCGGTTTTTCCCTGAATATAAACAACAGCAGCATTATAGGCATCAACCATAGAACTTATTTTTTCTTTGACCGATTCGATATCTCTGGTCAGGTTTACCTCGATGGTGCCGGTGTCGTGCAAATGCAGCGTTACGCCGCTAATGACATCGTCCACAGTATTAGAGCTTCTTTTGATCCAACCATAGTTGTCGCCTTTTATCTGTTCGGCGAACACGTAATTCGAAGGGTCGCTGGGAGTCAGGTTACCGGAATTAATCGAAATCATGTTGACGTCACCGACAGTATCGAGGAACGTAAATGTCGTAGCGCCGGCCTCGCTCAACTTCGTACCACCAACCTCTATATCACCAGGATTTACGTTTGACAGCGCTTCAAGTGCAATTTCAATATCGGAAGTTTTAGCATTATGATTAATCGGCCCAGTCGTTTGTCCGTCATAAGTTAAAGTAAAGGTACCACCAGTCGGCGGCGAGGTGGGAGTCAGCGTTTGCACTTCGGCAATTCCTGCTTGTGGGACCGGATAGCCGTCAACCCTTATTTCGCTATCCTGAGCCGATTGGGTCTCGGTAAAGTCACTTGATGCAAAACCTGTAAGGTCCGCTGGTACGCTGCCGCCCTGCGTTGATTGGCTGATGGCTGGGACATCCAGCGTTGTTGAGCCTGTGCCTGGGTTGTATGTTAAGGTAAGTTCCATCTGACTTGAGCCGCAGGTGTGGTCTGTGAGGCGTATTTCGCCGTTGACTAAAGTTGCGGTAGCTGTATCGGCGAATGCATCATTGATTTCAGCAATAATATGAGCGAGGGTGGTATGTTCGCTGATATAGTAATCCTGACTCACTGCAGTACCATCGTGTTGCTTTTCACCGATTGTAATATACGCATTATCACCAGCTCCGAGTGTACCCGTAAACTGGTCGAGGTCTACAAGCTTTGAGCTTAGTGTGGCGTTGTCACTATCAACCGTAAAAGCAGATTCGGCCTGCCACAGTTCGGTATTACTTGCATTGATGGAGATTTCATAATCTGAGCCGGCCTCATTGCCATTCAGCACGAGATGATAAGCGTTGTTATGGTAGAGCAGGTTCGCTGTAACGCCGGGGTTGTTCGCATCGTTATTGATTATGCCGGCCAGGTCTTCAAGCGTTGTAGTCGCAGTGGTCGTTATGGTCGTTTCCTGATGGTTGTATGAGTAGATAAAGGTTCCGGCTCCAACGAAATCCTCGGCATATTCGAGGCCGTTCGTGTGAATCCAGCGCTCAGCATTGGCCAGGCGATTGATTACAACCGTGTGATTGCCTTCAAAGGCGTTATAGGACGCTTCAGCGGTTAATATATCGGTGTCGCTGGAAGCGGTATTAAAAGCACGAAGTTCATCGGCATCGGAAAGAGCACGAACCGTGCTTCTTAAGGTCTCGAGCTTGGTTTCCAGGGTACTCAGGGCGTCTTTTTTTTCGTCCCACGTACTTTTGCGTTCTTGATACATATTGAGTGTACGGCGCTCGAGAGCCATTAGTTGAGCGATAAGCGTAGTTGTATCAATACCTGATAAAAGGCCTGGAAGATGTAAAGTTGACATTTTTATCTGCCCTTTTTGGTTTCTACGGTTTTACAACAATCTCCAAATACGCACTGTCAGCTTCCTCTGCCTCCACATTATCGATTAAAAAACGCCTTTACTTAACTATTTATCCCATATTTATATTGGTTAACAAATAGCTTGCTGCACTTTCTCGACGTATCAGGCTCGTGCGAGTTCAGACCTTTGCAATAACTGCTGGACTCGCTGGTTTCCCGGGTCCATTTTGAGACAGCCATTTAGCTCTGAACAGGCCGACTCGAAAGCCGTTTTTGCATAGATAGGCGAATTTGATTTTACGTAATCCTGCCCTATTGCAAGGTAAGTTACGGCAGCCAAGCATTTAGCATGCAATTGTCTTCTCTCAGGGGCTATCTTGTCCCACTCAACATCCGGAAATAACTCATTGTACGCGAATGTATCGATATATCGCTTGATAACGTCGAAATGGCATTTTGCTTTTTGGGCGGAGCAATTTCCTGAAAGGCTGTCGGCGTGCATTCTTCTTAGGTGCAGTGTCTCGCTGAGATGGTGGGCCTTGAGGCCGGCCTTCACGAAACGCCTCATCATATCGTAGTCTTCGGCAATCAGCAGGTCCTCATCATAAAAGCCGATTCTATCGAAAACGCTTCTTCTTATGCCGAGTCTGAACGGAACCACCGGATGTCCCGCCCGGAGCAGGTCTCTAATCAGATATCTGCGGTCTTGATATTCGGGCTTATTCATTATCCTTATCGGATTACTATTCTTGCCGATTAGCAGAACATCGCAATAAACAAGGTCAACATCGGGATGTTTTTCAAATTCCGCCAGGTGCTTGGCAAAGAAGTCTGGTGTCATCATATCGTCTGCGTCCAGAGGCATAATATACTGCCCTTTGGCTTTATTTATGGCGAGGTTTCGCGCGCTTGATGGTCCACCGTTGTCTTTATAGAGGTATTTGATTTTGTCGTCTTTGAAGCTTGCTACAATGTCTTTGGTATCGTCTGTGGAGCCGTCGTCAACAACAATCAGTTCGAAGTTTCGGTAGTTTTGAATTAGAACACTTTCAATTGCCTCTGCGATATGTTCAGCGGCATTGTAAGCCGGCATTATCACCGAAACCAGGGGATTATCCTTGCTCGTGTACAGAGGTATCACCGATATATACGGATTTCCGTATCGCTTGCCGACTATATATCTCTCGTACAGGCTGTGAATCTTTCTGCCATGTTCGATGCCGTTTTCGTTATAATAGTATAGGCCCAAAAACTCGGGTATATGTTTGAATTTGTATCTACATGAGATTGAGATGCGCAGCCAGAAATCCCAATCGCCCGCGCAGGTCAATGTGTCGTCGAAATATCCGAGTTCGGTGTGCAGTGATTTGCGCCACATTGGCTGTGAGCCTACGCAACAACCGAAGAGTAGTCTTTCGTGGCTGTAATCAGCTCTTCGTTCGAAAGCGGTCCCGTGGTGATTTTCGAACGTATCGTTTTCGGTGTCAGTGCGAATCTGGTCGCCATAGACAAGGCCGACATCCTGGTTGGCCTCAAGGGTCTTGACCATAATCTCCAAAGCATCCACTTGATGCCTATCATCGGTATTGGCACTGGTAAGGAACTTACCACGTGCGACCCTGACCGCCCTGTTCCAGGCGGCGTAAATTCCCTCACGGTGTTCAGTCTTTATGTAAACTATGTTGTCATACTTTTGCTGAAACTCTTTGACAATTGCTTCCTCGTTTTGTTGTGAACCGCTATTGACAATGATTATCTCAAGCTTGTCGGCTATGGTTTGATTTTCCAAATCCTCCAAACAACCGCGTAGGAATTTTTCTGAGTTATACGTGGAAACGATCGCCGATACCAGATATTGCTCATTGTCGTTATCATCAGATACATCGGTCTCAGCCCTGGTGTCCATCCGGGGTCTGTGTACACTGTCCCTGTTCCCAAAGTCACCGGTCGGCACATTCGCCATCCCGTCCTCAATCGGAACCGCCTCCACATCCTGCAGTTTCATCATTATCGCCTGAATACCAGCCTTCTGTTTCTCAGGTATCTGCAAATAACGATTGTTCAACAGACTTGTATAAATTTGCTTTACCTTATCGCGTTTACCCTGTTTCATATAGCACTGCGCCAGTTTCGTATAAGTACTCAGCAACCAGTCAGCTATCCTGGTGCGGTTGTCGGAGTCCATACCGGCAAATCTCAAATCATCGCCGGCAAGAATAGCCTGCAATGGTTCTAATATTCTTTCGAGTGCAACCTGGGCCTGGTCATATCTTCCAAGTCTTACATACAAAGAGCCAAAAACATAGCAACTCTTAAGCCCATCCGGCGCCAGCGCAGCTGCCTTTTCAGCCCACAGCATGGCAATCTCGGGGTTCTTCTCCTCCAGCACAATGGCAAAGTTGAGCATCCTGTCATAATCGGTTATCTCGTAGTCTCCGTCAGTTGGGTAGGGGCTACGCATCAACTCCAGATAAGCTTCCGAGCCCGGATGATAAAACCACTTGTTTTTAATTGTTATTCTGCCGATCTGGTCATTGAGGTCCTTCATAAACCATTCAGAACCAGAACTGAAGTAATCGTGGTAAACAATCACATCCGGGAAGTACAGCATGCCATCGATTCTCTTGTCCTGCAAAATATATAGCTTATAAGACAGTTCCTGGAATTCATAGCCAAACAAGTCTATATCGAAACCGCCTGCGTTGACTATAACATCCTTTCTAAAGGCACAATTCGTCTCGGCCTCACAAGTGCTATAAATAACCTCATCACCAAGGTCGTAGTAATCGGGTGCAAAGCCAGCATATTCCTCATTCCTTGGCAGGATTCTACCTCTCAGGGCGTAAATATTATTTTTACTGAAATGCTCACATATATTTTTGACGAAATCCTTGTCTGCAACAGCGTCATCATTGAGAAATGCGATGTGCTCCGCTTTAGCCGTGTTTACGCCGATATTCCTGGCAAATGAAGGGCCAAAATTGTCTTCAAGGTTTATCCAGCATAAGCTGTAATGAAGCTGGTCAGCCATTTTGGCTGACTTGCTCAGCCCAGGACCACTATTGACTACAATCACCTCGAAATTCTTCTTGGTCTGCTCATTTAAGGCACGCAAAGTCCTTGGCAGCGAATCTTCGGTATTGCTTGTGGCAATCACAACTGACAGCTTCGGCACCGCATCATTTCGATGGTCCCACTTATCTTTGATGCTATCGAGCAGCTCTATTTTCTCATCGGCAAGCTTTGCCTTCATCCTTTTCTTCAGCAAGCGTGTCTCAGGCCATTTCGAAAATACAGGATGTCCACTGATACCACGATGGTCTATGCGTGTACCGGTCTCCAACGTGTAGTGATAACATTTAAAGATTAGTTGTATATCGTGATGAGCTATTCCGGTCCTTTCTTCTAATAAATTTGCGAGAGAAAGACAATCAGGTGAGTACCGACGCGTTCCCAGATTTTTATTTATAGCAAGGAGGTCGTATTTTTGTGTAATTCGAAGCCAGAACTCCCAGTCGCCACATGCAAAGAGCAAATCGCCGTCAAAATAGCCGAACTCGTCGTGTATCTTTTTTTGCCACATCGGGTTGGAACCGATATATGAATCTCCAGACAACAGTCTCAATCGCGAAAATTCAGGGGCAACAGCCTCACGAATCAGCTTACCATCCACCTCTTCAACCCAATCCTGGTCAGAATATACCATTGCTATATCGGGGTTCTTTTCCAGAGTTTTGACCATAACTTCAAAAGCGTCTTTCGTGTGCCGGTCATCAGTATTGGCATTCGTGATGTATTTGCCGGATGCTATTTTGATGGCTCTGTTCCAGGCGGCGTAAACCGTCTCTCTGTTTTCAGTTCTTATATACTTTATGTTGTCGTATCTTTTCTGGAACTGCTCGACAATCGCCCTTTCATTCTGCTTCGAACCGCTGTCAACTACTATGATTTCCAGTCTGTCGACAATGGTTTGGTTTTCCAAATCATCCAGGCACCCGGCGATGAGCTGCTCAGAGTTATAGGTAGAGATGATAGCTGTAACGAGATATTTACTATCCTTGTCAATTTCCTCAATCTCAATCTCAATATCAGCTTCAGTTAATGAGTCACTATCCAGTAATGAATCACTATCCAGCGCGGGCGGCTTGGCAGAAACAGAATCCCTATTTATCATTTCTTCGACAAGGACCGGCTCGGTCGATACTGTTCCAGGCGCGTTCAAGACCTGGCGCACAGCCTTGTCAACTGTTTCGACTCGTATCTGAGTTATGCAATAACCCTGCCTGTACTTACAAAGCCAGTTACATTGATAGCACTTCATTGGCAGATAGACCAATGTTGTGCTGGGACTGTATGGCATAAACCTGCCAAAATGTCCGCCACCGCCTATCACCACTTGAGGACATCCAACAGCAACGGCAATATGTATCGAGCCCGTATCAGCCCCTACGCACAGCCGTGACCTTTTCAACAGAGCCGCTAACTGCCTCAGTGTTATCCTTCCGCATAAATTATGCACATTATTATGGTCTAATAACTTTATTAATCCATCTGCTTGATTCTTATCCTTTTCAGAACCGCAGATTACAATAGGATAGTCCTTATATTTGGGTATTAATTCTATCCACTTCCATAGAGGCCAGTCCTTGATAGCATGCTGCGAAAAAGGACAAATTACTATCGGATTTTCCACTTGTAAATCACTAAACAGCTCATCTACCGCAGCTTCGTCCTGTTGCTCTATCCAGACTTTCGGTGTACATTGCTGGTCTGTATCCTTTAACACCAGGTTGCCGACAAATTCGATATTTCGCGTGGTCTCCAGCATAGGTTCGTCCTTTGCCGGTATGAGCCTGGTATACAGATTGTCATTCTCAAGCTTTTTTTCCAAGGGTATATTTAGTTCGTCACCTTTGGATGCGATTTTTACATCTGCACCGCTGTTAAGAGTAAGAAAATCTCCTACCTCATCCCTTGAGTAAACCGGGTATATCGCCATATCAAATTTTCGACTTTTTAATCCTTCGGTGATGCTGTCGGAATAGACCTGGTTACTGATTATTTTCTTCCGGTTAAATGTTATAACCTCATCAATATAGGAACAGTTCTGAGCTAATTCAGCAATGTGTTCCTGTACGAGAATATGAATTTCAGTATCTTCGTATATGTCTTTGAAGTATTCGAGGACCCCAGAAAAGAGCACAAAATCCCCTATCGAATCAGGGCGGACGAGAAGAATTTTCCTGTGGTCGTTTGAGGATGATGTGGGCTGCTGTTCCGAAAAGAGCTCAAAAGCATTTAGTTGAGCGTCTGAAGGCCCTGACGCCGCTGACAGGTCAATCCTTTCATCTTTCTTTTGAGCTACAACCTTCATATTCCAACCATCATCGATAATTTCAATATTCGAAAAGCCAGCCGAGAAAAGCTCAGACTTAATGGTATCAGGTGTCCAGCCGTACTTATGACAAAAATGCTCAGGATGTTTCTGACGAGCTAAACTTCGTGCCTTCGCTTGCGTGTCTGGTTGAATATCCTGACCGCCATACAACCAAAGAGCTTTTTCAGCAGTGCCTTTGGTCGAGTCATGTATAATGTTTTCAATGTTTGGGAGAGAGAGTTCTAATCTTCCCTTTCGGCTAAGCAAGGCGTGAAAATCTTTCAACAGGCCGCGAGCTTCCCAGTGAAAATGGTGTTCAAGAAAGTCCTTGGACAAAATGTAATTAAAACTTCTTTGTCCAAACTTTTCCAACAAAACCCCTGGCTTTATTTCCAAAACATAGTCAACCTTCGGCAAATTAGAATCTCCGTCAACATTCACAAACCCTTGCCGGTAATCAAGACCACAACCAATGTTGAGTTTGTTTGATAACGGTTTACTGCCTGCAAACATAAATCCTCTCACGATATCTACATGTTTTTCAAAGTTAGATTTCATATCAAACGGCTCGGCTTCAATATCGCGACAAGCCCAGTCTGCTATCAGGTCAATATCCAGTTCCGAAGGTTTTGAAACTCTTGCTCCGCTTAACCTGACTGCCTCCTGCCTTGAATCATACCCCACACTCCAAACATCGGCATCATTTCCGCGAGCACTTATTGCGCCGTGAACTCTATTGCCAAAATACTTGCCGCATCTACCGTAGTGCTCCAACAGTCCATAAGGGTCACCATTGAAGGGAACAATCTTTTTCCACCCACACTTTTGAGCAAACTGAAGCTCTGCCAGGCTATGTGCAACAAAAACAAAATCATTCTCCCTTAAGATATTAGCAATTTTATATTTCTTTTCGTTCCAGATATCTGCTTCCTGGGGGCCAAAAGAAGCATAATGTCCTCCATGAGGCATTATATTTGCAAGCTTCAATTCATGAGATTTTCTGTAATCAAGTATACTGAAAACAGCCGGACAAATCATATGAGGGATTGGTTTTGCCGTAACTTTGGAAACTATCTCGTCCCTGGCTGTAACAAAATAGCTTCTTTTTAAAACATCTTCAGCGGATTGGATTAATTGCTGTTTATAATTTATTGTTTCAAATTCCCTTCCCCAGGGAAAGAAGCTGCCGGCCCCTAATACCATAAAATCGTTCTTTCTCTCAGAAGGCCAGCCCAACATTAATTCTTGCCACCAGGGCATTTTACAATTTTGGTTTTCCCCATGAGACCAGAAAACCGGCATCCCACACCATATACACTTGTCAAATTTAACAAGAGTTTTGCGCATTGAAGGGCTTTCCTTATCTAAAAGAATGTACTCCCTGTCAGGGTCAACCTCACGTATCACATTTTGGATGCCGATTCGAATCCAATCATCCCCAGGATTTCTTGCAATTGTCGTAATCAATAACCATTTCATTCTAATCTTTCTCTTTGTTACTTATTATTTGCTCTTTCAACAGCACTAACACCAACAAAACCAAAGCACTTAGGCCTTGTGGTCTGTGTCGTCCGTGACAAGAATGTTTTTGCTTAAGCCATAGTTCTTCACAAGATTCTGCTCTTGTTAAACTCGTTTGCTTATAATCAAATATTGCTGCGATAGGTCTCTATGGTCTTTTTGCCTTTGCGAACCCGGCTTAGCTTTTCGGCAGTTTCGGTTTTCTGAGCCGCGAGGGCCAGGCATAGACTGTCGTATAATTTTTGCAATTGTTCTCGTCGATTTTTGAATTCAGCCAGTTCAAGAACCCCCGTCTGTGCAATCTTTCCCACAAGAGAACTGGCTTGCTTGCTTAGAACCTCAACACTACTGATGTCACCCTGTCGGGCCAGCCCTATTTGCTTCTCTAATAGAATCTGTAGGTCATTTAACAGATGTACCTGTTTATCAGCAATATGCTCAGCTCTATCGGTACTCATTCGGTTTGAGCTCCCGCAACTTTTGCTTGAGCCAAGCTGTGTTCGACTTCTTCGAGCAAGTTAGCTGCATCTTTATGGCTCTGGTCCAAGGTTAAAATGTCCAGGAGGATTTGTTGGGATTGCCCAAACCTGTCATCTTTCATATATAGCGCTGCCAGAGAGAACATAACGGAGGTGTCACCGGGGTGCATATTCAAATACACCTCCAGATAGTGAATAACCTTTGCAAATGAGCCCATCTGGCAGGAGGTTTGAAACAGGCCCAAAAGGGCAGTCAGGTTGTCGATGTCCAGCTCCAGGCATTTAAGATACATCTCAAAAGCCTGCTCGTAATCGGCTCTTTGTTGTGCGACCATAGCCAGGCCGGCATAACCCTTGGCACAATCGGGGTCCAACCGACAAGCGACCCTGAAGGCTATTTCCGCATCATCGAGAAGATTCTTTTGCAGGGCAACTACCCCAAGGCCAACGTAAGGACCCGGCTCATCAGGCCCTAATACGGCTGCTTTTTCGTAGCATTGTTGTGCCTGTGCGTAGTTGCCAACAGAGGTATGACAATCGCCGAGCTCCTGCAAAACCTCATAATGCTGG
>Ga0209986_10001258_pt1 | contig 24511 bp, 35 predicted proteins | sample BlataG_FD_183168 | JGI IMG/M metagenome (GOLD analysis project Ga0209986, IMG submission 183168) | Deep subsurface microbial communities from Black Sea to uncover new lineages of life (NeLLi) - Black_00105 metaG (SPAdes) (version 2) | ecosystem: Environmental > Aquatic > Marine > Oceanic >... | reverse complement strand
TTAAGGTTACAAAACCTATACGCAAAATGTTTGAATTATTACATAGGAATTGGGATAAATTATCTTTAAAAAAAATAGATGATGTATTAAAAATGATTTCAGAACATTTAGGTGTAACAGAAGATGTGTCTTATATGATATATAAAAATTTTATGTCTTATGGGTTAGGTTTGATTGAAGGTGATCCCTTACTACATTATGATATGCCAGTATACACAATTAAAACAACTATGCCTACTGTAGTTACTACGAGAACTTATTTATCAGGATTTGTTGAGGTTAAGGCGACATCAGAAGAGAATGCAATAAATAGGGTATTGGATGGTAAATATGTAGATATGTATTTAAATGAAGATAGTATGGAATATCAAGATCCAGATTTAGATTTTGATTTAAGTTCTGATGATGTGGAAATTATAGATAGAATGGTTCTTGATCATGTGGGTGATGTAGATTGGTCAGATCCTGAAGAAATAGAAGAAAGAATAAAATTAAAGAAATGAAAATAATATTAACAGAGAGTCAATATAAAAAAGTTTTAATAAGGGAGTTTGGTGAAACAGAGAACGACCCAAAAGAATGGTATCATAGGATACTTAATTGGGTTGGTGGTGATAGAAGTAGGCTTCAGTTTGATAGTAATCAATATGAAGTTGTAGTACATGACAATAAAGGTATTTATTTAGGTTACTACGATAAAGAACAGAATTTAGGTTTTGTCGTTACTGAGTATGGTATTGGCATGGATGACTATACTGCTGAAGATGAAGAAGTTTTAGATGAACAGGACGATGCAGGTGGTGAATCGGCACCTGAAGGTGGTTCTTCCACAACTTGGCCTTTAGCAGATTTAGCTAGAAGTGTTGCGAATATGTTGGATAATAGTCCACACTATACAAGTAGTGCACACTATACTAGTTCACCTTGGGAAGATAAACTAAATAGAGGTTCATCAAATCAATTGACTTAATTACTTTGATTGAGTATTCGTACTCTGAGTGTTACTACTTTGTGGTTTAGCAACAGGTTTCTTTTTTTTACAACCGCAACCCATAATTAATTAATTTTATATATTGTTATTCATATATAAATATCTTATTTTTTTTAAATTTGTAAATGTTTATGCGATTTTTTACTTAAAAATTTGGTAAAACGGAATCTATTTCGTATATTTGTATAAATTAAACGTTATGAATATAGATTTTTTGAAAGAAGTATTGTCCATACCATCAGTTTCTGGTGATGAAAGTATGGTAAGAGATTATATTATAGAGTATGCGAAAGAAAATGGTATTGAGTATTATACAGATACAAAGAAAAACCTTTATCTAACTAAAGGTACTGATAAGATGACATCTGGTGAGTATTATCCTTGTGTGGTTTCACATATGGATACTGTTCATGGTTCACATAGAGAACTGATAGAAACTAAAACAAACCTCATTATTGAAGATACAGGTGAAAGTGAGATGGGTGAACTTATAGCAAAACACCCAATAACTAAAGAACAAACAGGTATTGGTGGGGATGATAAGTGTGGTGTATATGTTTGTTTGGAGATGTTTGAAAGGTTTGACATATTAAAAGGTACTTTCTTTGTTGAAGAAGAGATTGGTATGTTAGGTTCTAAACAAGCAGACGATAAGTTTTTTGAGAATGTGGGTTACGCAATTCAGTTTGATGCACCCTCTTCTAATTGGATTAGTGAGGTATGTAGTGGTGTTAAGTTGTTTGATGAGGATTTCAAAGAAGAGATAAAAGGAACTCTTAATGAATGTGGGTATACTAAATTTAGTAAAGATCCATTTACAGATGTTAATCAGTTGGCAAGTAAGTATGACTTTAACTGTTTAAACTTAGGTTGTGGATATTACAGACAACATACTAATTCAGAATACGTTGTAGTAGAGGAAGTATCTGATTCTATTAAAGCTGGATATGAATTAATAACTAAATTGGGATTGAAGAAATACGTTCACAAAAAAATTCTTGAAAAAACGTTAATAGATGAATCAAACTATAGTTACGGATCATATAATGACTATGATGATATTGAGTCAGACGAATATGATGAAATAGCGGAGTCTATTTCGGATTTAGTTATTGATATGTATATTAATGGTGTGTCTGAAGAAGAAATAAAAGAAGAGTTAGCAGATTATTTAAGATGTAAGTATTAAAATGTTTGATTTCGATTTTGATGATATAGATAGAGATAAAATAAAAAAATATACCCTTATAGGTATAATATTATTTTTTGGGATTATAGGAGTATTTTTGATTTTCCCATTTTTATTTTATACTATTGTATTTTTAGGGGTGGTTATTCCATCCTATATTTTATATAGAAACTACAAAAAAAACAATTATGAAAAGTGATATTTTAAAAAGTGATGGTATTGTAGAAAGAATACTTATGGATTTATCTGTTTATTGTGATATCCCAAATAAAGGGTTCTTAGCTGGTGGTGCAGTTTCAAACATGTTAACGAAGTATGTTTGGGAGGGTAACTACCCAATAAATGATTTAGATATTTTTTATGAAACTGAAGATACCTCACTTAATTTAAATGGTAGAGAACCAACTACCCCAATTAGAACTAATGAATTGGTAGTAGAGGGAGATGGTTATAATGTAACTAAATTATCTTATGATCATGGTAGCAACTATAGAATATTAGATGTTAGTATGTTGGGTATGTTAAATACTATTGAAATAAGTAGGGTGTCGAATAGGGAAAACAGAAATGATTATCAGTACATTTTAAGGGGCTTTGATTTTAACTGTTGTCAGGTTGGTATAGATTTAGAAACCAATAAGATGTTTTATACTGATGCGTTTAAAACATTTTTAGACTATAAACAGTTAGAGGTTACCGCAATATATACACCAGCTCACACTGCAATTAGATTGTTTAAAAAAATGGAAGATCTTAAATGTTATTGTAACATAGAAGAGTCTATGGAACTATTGTCCCAGCCACTCATATTACAAAATATGATACAACTACGTCAAAGTCATTTTGGGATATATTTCAGTACAAAGTATAAAGAAATGTATATGAAACACTATGGTAAGATAAAAAAATATTTTAAAATGATTAAATTCTTTGATCATAAAAAAATGGTTTATAATGAAAGAGTTACTTTTGAGTCTACTATACCTGATATTCATTCTTTGAGTTGGTTAGATAATACGAATAGTATACCTCAAAATTTATTAGATAGTTGGGCGAAGTATAATGATATAATGTGGACATTAGTACCTAAAAAATATAATAAACAAAACGATAAGATTACTGAGATTTTAATAGGTTTGAATTATAACCCTCTTACTTTTATGAACGCTTATAGAGTTATCAGTAATAAAATACCTAAAAAACTGAAAGAAAAGGCGAGTAAAGTTTTATTAGATAAGTTTTGGTTATGTAGGATGGTTGCCTTAGTTAATGATAAATTTTATGATTGTGATTTTGACACAAAACACGTTGAGACTATTGAAAAGTTTGTTGATAAAGATCGTTGGGCACTTACATATATAATTAAAGAAAAATTAAATATACAAGAGTCTTGTGTGTTTATATCAGACGTAAAAAAAGTTTTGAATAAAGAAGGTGATTGGGCATCAGAATTACTTATGAGATTTTTAGAAAATAAAAACAGTGTAATTAAACCAACATACGAAAATCTAATAATGGGTGTTAATAAAGAAAAAGAAAAGTACTCTCAATATTTGATTAAACCTATAGATATGGGTAATTTTGAACCACCTAAAGGTGTTAAAATTAAAGAGTTAGTTTCTGAGTTAGATTTAAAATGGGCAGGAAGGAAGTTGAATAACTGTTTGAATAATCCAGGTCAAGATTATAAAGGTAAAATAAAATCTGAAATTATTAGGGTATTTGTTATAATAACAGAAAACAATATGTCTGCTATGGAAATAGAGTTAATCGAAGGTACAGTCTATAAATCAAAACAAATACTTTCTTTCTGTAATAAAGTGACTAGTGAATACCACACAGTTGTTTCTAACATACTATTAAATTATGTTAATATGAACTATTTAGAAGACATATACGAAAATAAGATGAAGTCTTATGAAAGTATAGATATGTTGAATAGAGGATTCTTAATTAATTTAGATGACGAAAAGACTGATAAAAACCGAACGGGTTCATTTGAAATATTCGATGATTTATTCGGTCAAGCTGAAAACGTACCTATTACTGTGCAAACCAATGTGGATTGGACTGCTAACGTTACCGAACCTAATGTGTGGAATGACCCTAATGTTTTTGGGTAGAGTAGATACATTTTATCTTCTTCTGATATTTATTATAAAAGGGGGAAAGATGAAAAAAGAATGTATAAAAACAGACACTTTGTTCTTTTTAGGTAAGACAGATGAAGAAGAATTAACTAATGATTTTGATAGGATTTACGATTTGTATAAATTTTTGGCGAGAAAAAAAGGTTTATTCGGTGATATAAAATTCGTAGAATCTTTAGAAAACATTTACATATACGTTAAAGTATAATTATTCTTCAGAAGTTGTTGGTGGGTTTAATGTTTTGTTTAACTCATACAAACCTACAGAGTTATTCCCTATAATTTTTAGGTTATCTAAAATTTCTTTGAACTTGTTTTCCTCTTCTCTTTGTTCTACAACAAACCATTGTAAAAAGTTTTCAGTTGTATAGTCGCCTACTTCTTTACATTTAGAAACTATTTTATTTATTGAATTAGTAACTTTTCTTTCATTTTCTAAAGAACATTCAAATAATACTGTAATGTTAAAGTCATATTCATCGTCTTCTAAAAAGTTATAGTTTGGTACGTTGACTTCACCTTCTTGTTCTAATACATATGAAAAAAATTTTATCATATGTTCTCTTTCTTCATTGGATTGTTCTAAAAAGAAATTAGAAATACCGAAGTAATTATTCTCACTAAATAGTTTGGATAATTTTAAGTAAAAAAAGGATGCGGTATTCTCTAACCATATTTGTTCGTTCAATAACGATAAAACTTCTTTATTCATAATATTTTAATTTTCTTGATCGTATTTTTTTTGTAAGTAAGAAGCTTTAATTTTCTCCGCTCTTCTTTTTACAGATTTTTTTGTATGAGATTCTCTTTCTCTACATTCTTTAACAACTTTGGTTTTTATAAATTTACCTTTTAATTGTTTTAGAGCTCTTTCTATATTACCTTTCTTTACTTCTACTTTTAACATATTATATTTTTATATAAATACTATTGTTTTATTCAAAAATAAACTATTTATATATAAAAGTAAAGGTTTGGATAAGTTAAATGAAAAATTCCTAAATAAAAGTTGTAAGGTTATACACAAAATGGTTGTGGATAAATGGAATACATTACCATTATCATTATACCCTTATGATGACGATTATGTAGACTACTACACTACTATATTTAATTTCATAAATAAAGATTTGGGTTTTGATGATATAGAAACTATAAACAAAATATTTTATTATTTCATATGGAACTATAATGACGAAGGTGAATATAGTGATACAGAAAATCCTAATATAAGTTATAGTGATTTGTTAAATATGTTTGACGATAGAGGGTTGATATTGGCAGACTATCTTAAGGTAAATCCTTTTCTTATTGAAAAAATGGAATACTCAAACTACGATATGCCTATATATTTTAATTATTCAGATGATAACCACTACGGAATAGCTAATGACAGAGAGATTGAGGACTCAAAACGTATCTTTAGTGAAGATAGATGGGTAGAAGAAAGTGATGTTTGGGAATTATTAGGTGCGGAAACTTATTTAGAGTTTGTATCTGTATCTGACATACATAAAGAAATGATTTCTAACGAAGAAGCTTCTAACTATGAAGGGGAAATGGATGAAGAAGAAGTTATCGATTATTTAAGAGATAATATGAGGGAATATGAAAAAGCTAAAAGTATTGTTAAGGCATATGATGAAGTTGCAGAAGCGTGGGGTGAATTACCTGCGAGTGATGATGGTGCACCATACCAAATGAAAATGACAGACATTGCAGATGATGGTAGAGAAACTGTTAGGGAAATAATTTATGATTATACATATGAAAGGTTGGAGGATGACCTTGTTGATTATTTATTTGAGTGGGGGTACATCTCAAAAAATGACAACAATTTTAAAATAGAAGGTAAAAGTTTACCAAATTGGATATCATTTGACTGGGAAGAATTTCATAATTATGATGTAGATCGTATTGAAATAGAAGATTTAACATCTTATGGTACTTATGAAACTTTTAAAGGGAAAGACAATATTTATTATTATATAATGATTCAAGACTATTAATTATGAAATTATTAAAATTAATTACAGAAGAACGTAAAGTATTACCTTTCCATAAGAAGATTGTAAAAATTATGGACAAAAGGGGTATTAGTGATGAAGTTGCAGAAATTTGGAATTTTCTTACTAAAGATTTAGATATTGAAAAGTTAGAAACTAAATTAGAGATTATACATCTTTATCAGAAGTATTATGGTATGGAGGTAGAGGACTTTGATGATATGTCCGATGAAGATTTATCTGATATGAGTACCATTGAAGATATTGATGATAAAGCAATGGCTTTATCCTTACACCTCAATATACCACCTATCTTATTAGAAGAAGAAGGTTTTTCTTCTCACTATGGTTTAGAGCTATATCGTAATGTCGATGATGATACTATGTATGCAATTGGTGATGACAGTGAGGCTCATGACGCTATGAAAGAATATTTTGGGGATTATATAGAAAATCTAGGGGGGTTTGATTATGTTGATAGATTTTTGTTGGATGATTACATTGAATTGGATGATTATAGTGTTGAACAATTTGCGGAAGAAGAATCGGAACATAGAGTGGGAGATATGGATGAAGATGATGTCATTGAAGAAGCGGGATATGATGATAAAGATTCTTTCGAAGAAAGAATAAGTGAATTAGATTCCGAAATTGAAGAAATGGAATCAGAAAAAGAGGATCTAGAGATTGAATTAGGTGATTTAGATATAGAAGACGATGAGGATGAAATGGATGAGATTGAAGAAAGAATAGAAGATTTAGAATATGAAATTTCAGATAAAGAATCAGAAAAAGAAGAATTACAAAGTGAATTAGATAGTTTATATGATACCGCAAAAGAAGAACTAATAGAAACCTATAAAGAGAATACAATTGATGATATAAATGGACAGGGGGTAGATTACTTTATTGATAATTTTGGTTGGGATTTAGGAGACGCTATTAATAGTTTCTGTACTTTCGATAATGATAGTTTTGAAGAATATTTAGCCGATAATGAAGATAGAGGTAATACTTTAAGTCCTTATGATGGGCTAGAAACTGAAGAAGAGTATGATGGTGAATGGTATTATATTTATAGAATAGATTAAAAGAAAAAATATGAAAATAAAATTAACACAAAAACAATATGATAAACTTTTAAACGAAATGAGGTTTGATGGTAAGTCGACAGGTTTATTTGTGAGTGAAGAACCAAAGGTGGTTAATGAATTTTTTGGTGATAAAGTAAAGAGATTTGTAGGTGATAAGAAAGAAAAAATGGGTAATTCTTTTAGGAAATTTATGTCTGCTGCGAAAAGGGAAGGTAAAGAAACTTCTGAGGCTGCAACTATATTACTTAAATTAATTAGAGACAAAGATAGTGTCAGTGAAAGAGATATTAATTTTTTAAAGGCACAGTCAAAAGACTTAGCTAAGATAGTAGGTGTAGTTACTATGGGTGCAGTATCTTCTTTTTTACCTATTGCGGTTGAAAAAATATTAAACAAAAAAGGTATTTCAATAATGCCGTCCAGTCAAAGTATACCTAATGAAGATCCAGAAACAGGTGAGGATTTAACTGAAGGTAGAAAAAAGAAAAAGAGTACTACATTATGTGCTAGAGGGAAAAATGCTGCAAAGGCGAAGTTCGATGTTTATCCTTCTGCATACGCTAATGGATACGCAGTACAAGTATGTAAAGGTAAGATAAAAGGTTTAGACGGTACTAAAAAATGTAGTGGTAAATATTGTAGTGGTAAAAAAAATGAATCTTATTCGCCAGAAATGGTACAAGATTTAGAAGCGTTTCACGATATAAAAATACATGAAGATTTAGCAACTTGGTTCGGCACAAAAAAAAAGAAGAAAGGTTCTAAACAACCACAAGGACCTTGGGTAAACATATGTAGGAAGAAGAAAGGTGGTGGACATCCTGCATGTGGAAGAAGTGATTCTGATAAAGGTGGTTATCCTGTATGTAGGGCAAAGAGTGTTGCATCAAATATGTCACAAAAAGCTAAAGACTCAGCTTGTAGACGAAAAAGGGAAAAAGAAAAGAATGATGGTAAATTAGGTAAAGGACAATCCCCTAGTCCAATCAAAGTTAAAGGGTATAAACCAAGAAAAAGAAAATCTAAAAAGAATGAATCATTAAACATTAATAGAATGGTTATCACTGAAAATAGAGCCATAGTTAGTGAAGGTTTAAAATATCATTTGAATAATCAGATACCCTTAGTCGAGAATGTTTATAGATATGGTAGTGAATCGTATTTTAATTTGATTAATGAAGTTAGGGATCTTTACAATGAAAGTAAGGTTGACTTATCTTTTATGGATGAAGAACTAATTAAAACAGATATTGGTAAGAAAGTGGTATTTGAGGGTAAAGAAGTGTGGTTGGACATACCAATGGAAGACAATGAAATATTAACTGAAGCGAAGTTTAGAGGTAAGACAGTTAAAACTAGTTCACCTCAAAGAAGTTCATCGGGTGGTAAAGCATATAAAGTTTATGTAAGTGGATGTAATAAAAAAACAAAATCAAATCCATCGGGAGTTAAACAGATTAGATTCGGTAGTGGTGGATTAAAGGCGAAACTAACCCAACCAGATAGAAAGAAAGCGTATAACGATAGACATGGTTGTTCTAAGGGTAGACATAATGATAAATGTGAGGCAGGATATTGGTCTTGTAGACTTCCACGATACGCTAAGAAATTAGGGTTATCTGGTGGAGGAACTTGGTGGTAAAAAAAAAGATATGAAAAAAGTAAGATTAACAGAAAAGGATTTAATGAGAATTGTGAGAAAAACAATTAATGAAGGTTCTAAAGGTGAGAACTATATGTTCTTTAGTAACCTTAAACAAATGAGAAGACAATTAGACATTATGATTAATGAGTTCGACTCTAATATGGTTAATGATGTGTTAAATAATGGACACGATTGGGCGGATGACCATATAACTGAAGCGAAGGTTAACATTGATCAAGTATTTGATTTCTTTATGAATAAAAAAGAAGGTGAAGAAAAGTATAGAACAGGAACACCATTAGATGATTATGATGATCCAGAAGATTATTACACAAGTCACGATAAGTACGGTAATCCTATAAATGATTACCCAATGAAATAAATGGAATGTCAGAATTGTAGTTGGAGTTGGGATTTACAATCTGATGATGATAATCCATATCTATGTCATAAATGTGGGTATGATTCAGTTATGGAAAATTTTGATATGGAGTCACTACAAAAATGGGAAGAAGAAAATAATCACCCATTCGATGAATACGTAGAAGAAGGATATAATATTAGAACATTCTATGATGATACAGATGATATGGAATTGGTGTGGCACAGAGACAGAGAAGATAGGATTGTTGAGAGTGTTGGTGACACTGATTGGATGATTCAATTAGACGATGAACTACCAATACCATTAACAGAAAGAACATACATACCAAAAGAAACTTATCATAGGGTAATAAAAGGTAATGGTGATTTAACAGTTAAGGTTAAGAAGATATATGATTAAATTCACAAACATATTAAATGAAAGTTTAAGTGATACGGACTACTCTATTACACTCGCATATGTAAAAATATTTAAACTATTATTTAAAAACATGATCAAAGGAGAAGATGTCCTTAAGGCTTCAAATTTTATAGAAAGTAAAATTGGTTTATCTTTAGAAGAATCCGCAAAGATTGCAATCCTATATAAGTTTAATTACCAACCAAATGGTGATTTTGATGGGGTTAAAGATTCTCAATGGGTTATACCTTCAGAAGAGTCCTTAAGTATATTTCAGAGAGCTGCTGGTGATTATTTTAATATTACCCCTTTTGTTTTTAAATCGTTTTCGGAAAAAACATACCAACCAATTGTCAATATTTCAATGAAAAGAAGTGCCCGAAGGCGTAGAAATTCAGATGTCGACACTGTTAAAGTCTTATTTGCTTCTGATGTGTATGATGTGGCGTATAATAAAATAAGAAGAAATTTAAGGGATGAGGGTTACGATTATTTTGAATCTGACTTTTTAGAACCTTTTATAGAATTAAACGATAGAGTTGCAATGTATAATGCGGAGGAATCTGCGAAAGAAGAATGGGGTAATTACTTAAGCAAAAAAGAATCTTTAAAGTTAGCCACAAAAGAGGCGATGATAGAACAAATACATTTAGATGAAGAATATGAAGATTTAAAATATTATGTAGAAGAGTATATTGCGGACATTGAAGAATTAAAAAAAGAAAAACAAATATTATCTCATAAAGTAAACAAATTGAACAAAGAGATTCATTTTCTAACTATGGAGATTGAAAAACTAACTGACACTGTAGACTATGGAGATGATGAAGAAGAGTATTATTCAATGTATGAAGAAGAAGTATCAGAATTAAATGATAAATTGAATGAATATGAATCAATACGTGAAGAACTACTTAATGAGATAGATGATATTGAAACAAAGGTGTACGAAGTAGATGATGAGTTAGAAAGTTATTACGAAGACTATCAATGGTATACCGATGACAAAAAGTTTAAGGAACTTTATATCGAAAAAAGAACAGAACTTGTTTTTCAGGAAATGGAAGAATACCCAATGGGTTATGTTTTGGATAGTGAAATCTACATAGACGATGCGTTAAATGAAGGTATAATATATCTTAATGAAGAAGATGAAACTATCATACATGCAGCGATTGAATTTTACGGAGTAGATGATTTTATTGACGGAACAGTAATTATTAATTCTGAAGATGCGACAAGTGATCAGTTTGGTTTCGAAGACGAACACTTTTATATTTTTATTTCATATTAAATTTGACATAATTGAAAAAAATCCATATTATTGTAATAAAAAAATATGGGTAATTCTAAAGAAAGGGTTGTACACCCTAATCATTACAATAAAGGTATAGAAATGTGGGACTATGCGCATTCTCATAACTTAGATTTTTTTGAGGGTAACATTGTTAAATATGTTACTAGGTGGAAAGATAAAAATGGTATTGAGGATTTAAAGAAAGCAAAACAATATTTAGACAAATTAATTGATTTACAAACACTAAAGAATGATTAGAGAATATACAGATAGAAGAGGAGATTTTATAATATTTGATTCAAAAGAATGTAATCAAGTAAACGTAGTCACTAATACTGAAAAATATACATTTAGGGGGTTACACTACCAAACAGATCCACCACAAGAAAAAACAGTTAAAGTTATACAAGGTAAAGTTTTAGATATACTATATAATTTAAAAACGGAAAAGTTAGAATTCTATACTTTAAGTAAAGACTCCGAACCACTTTATATTGGTAAAGATTACGCACATGGTTATTTAACATTAGAACCTAATACAATATTCACATATGGTGTTGAAGGTGATTATAACCCCGAATCTGAACATAGTATTATATGGAGTGATATCCCTTCTTTAAGAGAAGTTGTTATGTCACATGTAAAATATAAAAATCTTTTAATTATTTCGGACAAAGATAAAAAGGGAAAATGAAGGTAATTGTTGCGGGTAGTAGGACATTTAATAGTTACTATAAACTTAGAGATAAGTTAAATTCTATTTTAAGGAACCAAAAAGACATAACAATTATTTCTGGTACTGCGAGTGGTGCGGATAGATTAGGGGAAAGATACGCAACTGAAAACCACTATGAATTAGAAAAATATCCAGCGATGTGGGATGTGTTTGGTAAAAGTGCAGGATATAAAAGAAATGAAGAGATGTCGAATGTTGCAGATGCATGTATAGTTTTTTGGGATGGTAAGAGTAGAGGAACCAAACATATGATAGATATTGCAAAAAAAAATAAATTAAAGTTGCGCATTATTATGTTTTAGCATATTTATTTCGAAAATATGTTATGGATTATGTAGTTGAAGAAGTATTTGATATTATTTGTGATATAGACAAAGTGTTAACAGTTAAGTTTAAGTTAGAGTCTGACGATGACGATCAATACAGAGAAATTTTAGATAGTGATTATTTTGAGTGGTGTTACGAAAAGTATATAAGTGAAGAAGGTAATAATTATGACGAATCATATGGAGAAGAGGAAGAAAGCTATTTTAACAATAGGTTTAATGTAGATATGTGGAATATGTATTATTGTAACGAAGAGAGTGTTATGGATTTTATATATGAAACATATTTAGATGAACAACATTTACCTTACCCAAAAAATTAATATTTTTAATCAAGTGTATCTCCGTATTCGCCTGTTATATAATTAGCAAAAGTCTGTCCTTTGTCAGGTCCAAAGTCAGATTCAGAATATATTATTTCACCAGTAAGTGAGTCTATTATATCATTTCTATCTTGAGTGACACCATCTAGTTTAATATCTCTATCGAATATCATAGATAGTACAGGTTTCCAGTCTTTAAAATCTACACCTAAATAATTTAAATTTTTAAAGTAAGGTGGTTTGACAAAGTTAGATAGTTTTGTGTGGTACTTATGAAATTTATCTTCTGATTCAGTAAAAAATTTATCTTTTTTAATTGATATTGGTGCCTCTTCCCAGTTATCTAAGTCAGTATCGTATATAAGTTCTGTTTTTCCTAAGATATCAACTACAATTCTTTTTCTACCATCACTGTCTTTATATTTTCTATTCTCACTGTTGTCAAACATTTGCCAATTTATTTCTTTACCTTTTTCAATGAAACCACTCTCAAAATATTTTAAATCTCTTTTACTATCTCTCACATATAAATAATAGTCAGTACCTTCTTCACTATGATTGTTTTTGTCGATAAATCTTAAGGTGATATCATCACCAAATATTTTTTTAAATATTTGTTCCATACTATCTTTACCAAAACCCATTTTTAAAAGGAAATCTGCATACGGTGGTTTTATCATTGTTGATACCTTATTATATAGTTTATCTTCTACAGACTCGTTAAAAGGTTTCCTCCTATCTAAAACACCTGCATAAGAATCTTCATAATAAATTTCTTCACCATATTCATTAAATTTTTTTATACACCACCAACCCTCACCAACTTCTTCTTCGTAAACATTAAAACCATTTTTATTTCTAACCCAATATCCTACAGGATCAACCACCTCACCATCAGACAATGTTGCTGAATCATCGTGAAGGTATACTCTTTCATCAAAGTAATGAGATAATACCTTCTCAACTTCACTATAAACATCAAAACCCATTTTTTCTAAATTAAGAATAAATGGTGGTTTAAGTAATTTAGATACTTTTTCATAATAGGGATCCATAGATTCAGTAGATTCATTTAAAGGAACAACATCATCTGTTATATAGTTAACTTTAATATTTACACCATTTTCTTTTCCCCATTCCTCAAAAGCAATAACATGGGCTTCTCTATCTTCCCACATCTCGATCTCCTTAACCTGTGGAAATCGATTTAGAAGGGATTTAATGGTGTTTAACTTACTTGTTAGTGTATCACCATCACTTTTGTAGTGATACTCCTTAAAATAGATATTATGTAACGCCAAAAGTTCTTCCACTTGTGAAGATTGGTGTGGTAATCTACCTGTTAACATAATAACAAAGGTATTTGGGTTCTCAGTTTCTTTTTTATAATCAGATACTGTAGATTCTATTGGTTGGATATCAAAAACTGCATCATCCAAAGATTCTGGTTTCCCCCACCAACCGATGTGTGGATATTTTTTACCATAAAATTCTTCCCATTGTTTTTTACCTTCTTTTGAATCTGGTGTTTTCATTAGAGTACCATCAAAATCAAATATAGATATTTTATTTATATCCTCAGTTTGTTCCTTTAATAGTTTTTTATTAACTCTAACACTCTCATTTAAATCTAAAGGTGTTCCATAAACCCAGTTAGAAAATTCTTCTATAGGTATGATATGGTTTTTACCTTCGTAAGTAAATTTAATTTTTTTATCTTTATAGTTTATATGATCAGTATGTAAGTTAATTTTACCGTCTTTCGATTTATAATAAACACCAGTACTAGTTGTTGTGACTACAACAAATCCCGCTTTCTCTAACATATTTATCATTTCGGCTCTTTGTTTAAGTAGTTCTTCTAAATCTACATCTTCACCTATTCTTTCTATTTCACTATCTAAAGAATTGTTTAATTGATTAATGCAATCGTCATGACCTTCATCATCTATCCAAGTATCATACCAACAGTCTGATATAGATACATAATCATTTACTACTTCCTCACCTTTTAACTCTGACAAGTTTATTAAGTTTTCATCAAAAACAATCCTTTCTAAATCTTCATAATGTATGAAAATACAAGAATCCCCTGTTTCACATCTGGTGGTATTTACGTTATATTTTATTTGATCTTCATAACAGTATCTTACTGCTGCTTCTCTAGACCTACCTAGTGCAATACCAAACTCCATTAACCAATCATCAACAATTCTATCATAACTTTCAGTAGGCAATATTTTACTCAAAAAGTTTTGTACCTCACCATCTTTCACTTTTCCATCTTTACCTGGCCAATTATTTTTACCCGACATAATAGCTAAGGTTTTTAAATGTTCAATAGTTTCATCATTACTATATACATAATGAAATTCATCATAATCCACTTCTTCTGGATTACTATAATATCCATAAGCTTGATGGTACATCCAAATATTATCATCATCTAAACCAGAAAAATTAGACTCCCAAGTTTGATTATCTAATTCTAGTTGTATACCATCTTTCTTAAAACTAATACATGGCACAGTAGAATTCCATCCACCACAATTCGCATTAAAATCAGGACCCAATAACTTATCTAACATACCACTATCATACAAGTCATCAATAAATTTATCTATACCATCTTTGTCTAACGTAATTAATGTACTTATGAATTTTGTTAATATACCCTCTTCATCATATTCAAACTCTTCTAAGTCACGTTCCTGTGAATAATACCATAAAGTATATAAGTGTAACACTTCTTCTGGTGTAAACCCAAAGTCACTCTTTAAAATTCTAAGTGCGTTTTGTTTATTAGCAACACTAGAAACATGTCTATTTAAATACGTAAATACTTTCTTCTCTAATTTACCTAACTTTTTCATTAATTATAAATATATTCAATAAATATTAAAAAAAAACAATAAAATGTTTGTTATATCGAAAAATGATCCTTATATTTGTATATATCAAAAAAATAATAATTATGGATTACTTAAATTTAAATGAAATAGGACAAAATTGTCCTTCGGCTTTAACACAAAAGCCATCTAAACATCTATCACACATTTACAGATTTATCCCCACAACGGAGGTGATGGACATTTTGGGGGAACAAGGTTGGGAACCGACACAAGCAGTACAAACCAAAACGAGAAAAGGTTATGAGTCTTCCGCACCTTACAAAAAACATATGATTCGTTTTAGAAACGAAAGTCATATTAATCTTTCAAAAGAAATGGGAGACACACACCCAGAGATTCTTCTTACTAACTCTCACGATGGGTCTTCATCTTTCAGATTTCACGTTGGTTTGTTCAGATTAGTTTGTTCTAACGGATTGGTTATTGCGGACAAAACTTTTGATTCTTTCAGAGTTATGCACAAAGGGTTTAAAAAAGAAGACATCTTAAATGTTGTGACAAAAACCACTGAAAAGATTCCTATGGTTGTTGGTAGAGTACAAAGTATGATGAGTAAAGAACTTACTGGTACACAACAATATGATTTCGCACAAAGGGTAGCGGATTATCGTTGGGGTGAAGATAAAATGATTGACATAAATCAAATGTTACAAATTCGTAGATCGGAAGATGCGGGTAACGATTTATGGAGTGTCTTCAACAGAGTTCAAGAGAACTTATTACAAGGTGGAATCCTAACAGTTACACCAAAAGACAACGGAAAAGTACGTAGATCACGTAGTAGAGCGATTCGTTCTATCGATCAAAACTTAGAGGTAAACAAAATGTTATGGACTCTAAGTGAATCAATACTATAATTTATAGTTGTTTAATTTTGAGAAAAGTGGGGAGAAATCCCCATTTTTTTTTACTAAATTTTAAATTTTATTAAAACACTACATATTTATTAATTAAAAAGTGGTTACATTATGTTAGAAATTGTGATAGCGTTCATTACAGGTGTGATAAGTCCAGTAACAATCATACTTTTAAAGAATAGAATAGATAAGAGGAATAAACCAGATATGGTTGAGGAGACATTAAAAATTAGTGAGTTAGTTACTAATAAAATTGAGGAGATAAGAGAGGGCGTAAAAGGTGATCGTGTTTGGGTAACACAATTTCATAATGGTGGTCATTTTTATCCAACAGGTAAATCTATAGCTAAGTTTTCAGTAATGTATGAAACTGTCAATACAGGAGTTTCTTCGATACAACAGAATTTCCAAAACATACCAGTTAACCTATTTTCTAAATCAATGAATCAATTAGTTAATAACGAAACTATTGAGATATCTGACTATAAAGATGAGACTATTGCAACTTATGGTTTAAAGTATATTGCACAAGATACAGGTTGTAAATCTGGATATTTATTTGCAATTAAAACTATAGATGATAAGTTTATTGGTGTATTGGGTATTGATTACACTAAAAGAAAAACAAATTTAGATGATGATGTAATTAATAATCTTATGGTACACGCTTCATCTCTTGGTGGTGTACTGATGAACCATCTGAAGGAGTAAACCAATAAGGTATCTCTCTATTCTTCCATTTAGCGAATCCTTTTTTAAATACATTGTAATATTCTCTGTACGATTCCACTGCGTCACCAATCTTACATTCATCTGGCATCGCCAATCTAAATTCTGTTAAATCACCTTTCTCTTCGATATTTGGGTGATTAACCATACACCACTCTATTATTTCTTGAGATTTGTGTCTTTTACCATATCTATGAGTATATTCTTTACACAACTCAATTCCCAAATCACATAACCAAACATAGTTTTCAATACATTCTCTTGCCCATATTGAACAAGGGTGGTTTTTATGTGACAACCCATAAGGTGCTTCACCACCTGTCATATGGTGTACACCACATAGTAGTTGTGCAGTTTCCAATATCATTTTAACACAATGTTTGTCACAATGCATTTGTGCACATACTTTGGTGTCATAATCTAAAACAAATATATTCATAACGATTAATTTAACAACAAATATAATATTTTATTTTCAATAATCCAAATAAGTTGATTTTTTAATAAAAATTTTGTAATATTGGTGTATGGATAATGAAGGATTAAAGTATTCGGTAGTTAGAGTTATTGGTAAAGACGGTGAAATATCGTCAGACAACCTTAAAGAACTAAAACAAAACAGTGACACTATCAAAGACGTTAGAGACAAATTAGATAGTACATTAGAACAGTTAAAAGTTAATATAATAAGAAGTAGTACACACTTATTAATTGAAAAGATACATAGAGGAGATATAGAATCTTCTTTAAAAATATTAGACAATACTGGTGACAGATCAGTGTTTTTTGATTTTATATCTTTATTAGATAAATTATTGGTATTACATGAAGAATACTACCAAAAATTAGACATGGGTTGTTCAGATATACAATTACTGAAAGAGAACTTAGGGATTAATGATCATAAATTACATAAAGTAATAAATGAATTATATTTGGATAATTAAAATATATTTACTATATTTGATGTATGATTCAAAATGAAATATCATTCAACAACCCTCTAATGAAGTATATAGCTAAAACACATCCTGTTAAAAACAATCCTATGGGGTTACCTACTCACATTTTAATAAGTGATAAATTAAATAATATAATTACTTCAATAGATAGACATCATACTCGTATGAACTTAATAAAAAGTTTGACTAGTACACTACATAGTTTTTCAGAAGATGATGCTGCGTTTATGAGTGATTGTTATTGTGAACTTATATATAAACAATATAAAGAAGAATTATTTAAAATATGAAAGATTTTTACTTTAATAGTGAAAGAGATGAAAAAGAATTTTTAAAAAAGAATAAGTGGGTTATACACTCACTTATTATAGATGGGGTAAAAAAAGCTTATGAAGAAAAATTAGAGAGTATAACAGTTTTTAGAATAATAAACACTGTTAGTAATTTTGTTATGACATCTGAACTAAAGAAAGATGATTGGTTAGATAGTCTAAGTAAGTCAATGGATTATTTTGAGTCCATTGAGGAATATGAAAAATGTAAAGAAATAAAAGATTTAATTAAAAATATAAAAGATGACGTTGATAAATCAAATAAAAGCGAAGGATAAAACTAAAAGAGTTATTGAAAGTTGTATAACTGATGAACATTATGAAGTTGCTAAACGTATGTTAGAACAATACAATAACAAATTTGAAGATTTTGTGGGGTATAATGAATTAAAAAGATTAATAAACCAAAACAAAGATGAGTGAAGTAGAAAAAGTAAGGTGTATGATTAGTCGATATGACGAAGCGATTAAAGAACCCCCATTTGAAACAGTTCAAATTGGTGAAATGGAAGTAGAAGTACCAAGAGTAGACTACTTAGGAAAACGGTTTTATATGAATTTGGTAGAGGGATTAAAATTACAAGGATATAGAATAAAGTTTTATACCCTAAGTAGTGAGGAAGGGTTTAAGTATGATGTTATAGTAAAATAAAGTATAAACCAAAACAAAGATGAGTGAAGGAGAAATATACGAAGTTGGTGATATTATAGAAACCGTCAAAGGTAAAGGTAAGATAATTTTTAGAGATAGAGTGTCACCCGAATCACCAATCATTACATTAGAAGGTGAGTGGGTGTATATGATAGAAGATGACAACGGGAAAATGATTGGACCAATTAAATGGTATGAAATAAACCAAAACAAAAATGAGTAAAGAAGAGTTAAAACCTGTGAGATTAACAAAAACCGAAACCTGTTTAACTTATGTTTTAAGACGAATGGGATTAAAGCCTGATTTTTGTACTTATGAAACATTTCATGAACACTTTAATCAATTTACATTTTCTAGGTATCAAAAAAAAATAAAAGTTGGTGATATTCTTCTGTGGGATAAAACTAGTAAATGGGAATGGTTACCTTGGACTATAAATGACAACGGTATTATTGAATGGAAAAATATACCAGTAGGATTTCATTTTGCAATATATGAAGGTAATGGTATGTTTAGTGATTGTACAAGACTAGTAACGCCACCACATCCCACACTTAGATTAAGAACAATGACAGACTTACAAAAGAACCCAGATTTTGTATTAAGATTAGAACTAAACCAAAACAAAGAAGATGAACGGTAAAACAATTTACATAGGAGACATTCATGGTAGAGATGTTTGGGAGGAAATCGTTGCAAACCACGATGATGCCGATAACATTGTCTTTATTGGAGATTACTTCGATTCATTCGACATTCCATCTGTAACCCAATTAGATAACATTAAGAATATCGTAGAGTTCAAAAAGAAACAAGAGTTAGACACATCAAAAAAGGTTTATCTTTTAATAGGGAACCACGATATCCACTATTGGCCTGGTATTACAGGAAGAGGTAGCACTGCAGGATTTCAAGAAACTATGTCATTTCAGTACGAACACTTCTTTAGAGAAAATAGAGACCACTTCCAAATGTCAGTACTAATTGGTAATAGATTATGTACACATGCAGGAGTTGGAAATGACTTCTTGAAGAGTGTAGGATTTTGGAAAATGGATAGCGCAGATGAGTCGATTATATCTGATTACCTAAATGAGTTATTTCATTACAAACCAAACGAATTTACATTCGATGGTAGTTATGATAGAAATATGAACGGTGTCATTCCTAGTTACTATGGTGATGATGAATGGCAATCTCCGATTTGGATTAGACCAAAATCATTACAAAGAGTTAATAAGAGAACAGACTTAAAGAAAAATTACATTCAAATTGTTGGACATACACAACAAGACAATATTGACATTAAAGGTAAAACAACTGGTGGTAAGTATTACTATATTGATACTCTTCCTAGTGGTGAATATCTTATTGATGTAAATGGTGAATTTGAAATAGGATATACAACAATTGTAAAATATACATAAGATATAAAACCAAAACAAAGATAAATGAAAAGAGGATTAACATATGACGATATTTTGTTAGTACCAAAATATTCAGAAGTTAAAAGTAGAAGTACAATTAACACTAATACTTTAGTGAGTAGAAGATATGGTTTATTAAAACCATTAGTCGCATCTTGTATGGATACAGTTTGTGAATATAAGATGGCAATAAAGATGGTAGAGTTAGGTGGTGTTGGTTGTATACATAGATTTATGACTATAGACGAACAGTGTGAACAAGTTTCTAAAGTTGTTGAGTATATTAACAACAATCATATGTACGAACATTGGGGTGTGATGTATGATGATTGGCATTCGGAAATAAAACAGATTCCTGTTATGGCAGCGATAGGTGTTAATGATGTAGATATTGATAGGGCGGTTAGGTTAGTGTTAAGTGGTGTTAACGTCATACTTATAGATGTTGCACATGGACATCACATTAATGTTAAAAATATGATTCGTAAACTAAGAGAGGTGTTACCAACATCCGTAGACATAATCGCAGGAAATATCTCAACAAAGGAATCCGCAGAAGATTTATGTGAATGGGGTGCGGATGGTTTAAGAGTCGGTATTGGTGGTGGTTCATTATGTACCACTCGCATACAAACAGGTCATGGAGTACCAAACGTTACTTCTATAATTGATTGTGTTGAAGGTTCTTCTGTTCCTGTTATGGCAGATGGTGGAATTAGAAATAGTGGTGACATATCTAAAGCGTTATCTGTTGGTGCGGATTGTGTGATGTTAGGGTCGTTACTCGCAGGTACTAAAGAGTCGCCAGGAAAGATAGTTGAGAAAGGTAATGGTTCTTTATATAAAAGATATAGAGGTTCTGCAAGTTTAGAAACAAAATCTGCACACAAACAATCTACCAAACACATTGAGGGAGAATCTACAATGATACTATTTAAAGGTAGTGTTGAATATATAATAGATAAATTAAATGATGGGTTAAAATCTGCGTTATCCTACAGTGGTTCTAAAGACATTAAAGAGTTCCATTTGAAATCTGAGGTTATGGAGATTACACCATCTGGAATGGCGGAGTCTAAACCACACCTACTATGAAAAAGAAATGTCCTGATAACATAGTATTTAACGAAGAGTCGGGTAAGTTTGATGCAAATATAAAACATTATCCTACCACAGTTGGTTCTCAGTCTTTTGAACCTATTATAGTTGATAAGAGCGATACAATTAAAGCGGATAAGTATTTCAATAGTAGATTAACTGAACTTAAAAAAGAATATGAATCATTAGTTAATGAGTATAATGATAGTAAATTAGTTTATGAATCAGAGCACACTTTCCAACCAACCGTAGGTGAAACATATCATTTATATAAAAGAGATGATGAAACACTATTCCTAAGTATTATAACACCAAATGAATGGGATAAAAAACACATAGGATCTTATTTGTTATTAAATAATGGTGTGTGGGAAAAATTATAACTTCTCTACCTTAATAAAATCAACACCTCTTCCTTTATCTTCTAATGTAATTTCTTGTTCGTTTGGGAAAAGTATATTGTTAGTAAGTGTTTCTATAAAATCTATTTTATCTTTAGATGCTTCAACAGTAATTAAAAAAACCTCTTCACCCATATCACCATAAATACTACCTCTATTATAATGATTGTTAATTAAATCTATTTTATTGTTAGAATAGTGACTACCTAATTCATCATAGTTTATCTCATTCTCATCATTTAAATATAAAAGTCTATATAATTTTATTTTGTTGGGTAAACTATTAAACCAACGAATCAAATCTTTTAAATCTTCTATCGCACTTTCTTTATCAAAACCCATATCAACAGTGTAATGATATAAAAGTTTTTTTAAATCTTCTTTTGTTATTTCGTATTTTTTATTTCTATTCATAGATTCATTAATATAATCAGGTTCCAATGGTTTAAAGTAAACTTCATATATTTCTGGTAATATAAAGTTAATAAAAACAATCAACGAAAAGTCATAATCGAAACCCAATTCTTCTACCATCAAATCTAAAAAAGGGTCGTAAAGACCATTGTCTCGAGCTAATTTATTCCAATTATAGTTTAATTCGTCTATTAAGAAATCCTTATCAACCCAAACGTCAGTTATATCACATTTACCTGCCCAACAAATATTTAAATAACCTTCTTCATCTACATTAGTATATATATTAACTATTTTTTTCGCTAGACTATATGAAGAGTCTATATTAATTCCGTATTTATCTAATACTTCTTCCTTATATTTTTTTGTTATTTCCCTCACAAATACTTTATTTTATAAATATAAATATTTATCTTTATATAAAAAAATAATATGGCTAAACTTTATTTTAGATACTCAACAATGGGTGCTGGTAAATCCTTAGATTTACTGAAGACTGCATATAACTATGAAGAAAGAGGAAAGTTTATAACTTTGTTAACATCAAGTTTAGACAATAGGTATGGTACTGGTAAAATAACTTCTAGGGTGGGTATAAGTAAAGATGCGCATATTTTTGATAGTAGTACTAATTTATTTGAGTTTGTATCCGAATATTGTTTTGGTTGTGACTGTGTTTTAATTGATGAGTCACAATTTTTAACTAAAGAACAGGTGTGGCAACTTACAGATATTGTCGACAAATTAGAGTGTAATGTTATAACATATGGGTTGAGATCAGATTTTAAGGGTGAACCTTTTGAGGGTTCTATATATCTTATGACACTTGCAGATAAAATTGAAGAATTAAAAACAATTTGTAAGTATGGTGATAAAGCTTCTATGAATATGAGGATGGTAAATGAGATACCAATTTTTGATGGAGATAAAGTAATGATTGGTGGTAATGATTCATATCTTCCTGTTTGTAGGACATATTATAAAAAAATGAAGGAAAAACATGGTTGATTTTGTATTAATATCTACACACCCTATTAAAAAGTCTGACTTAGGATTTCATGGGAATCTATTTGGTGGAAAATGTTTGTCATGGATCGACGCAGCAGGTGCGGCATATGCAATGGAAGTATGTGATTCCCTTCGTATGGTTACTGTGAAGATAGATGAATGTGTATTTAAAAAATCTGCGAAAGAAGGACAACTATTAAAAATTTATGGTAAAGTATTAGATATTGGTAATTCATCTTTAACTTTAGAATTAGAAGCTAGATCACATAACGTTTATTCTGGAACCCAATCTGTTATATTAAGTACAAATATAAAGTTTGTAAGGATAGATGAGAATGGAGATTCTATCCCTATATCTGATAGAGTTAAATCTAAGTACGGTTTTATTTAGTGATACTTCTAACTTTAATAAGTAGATTAAAGTGATATAAACATAAAACTGTTATCGCTTGCACCTCAAACCAAAACAAATCAGGTAACCATATACAACTTAATAAGTAAGGTGCAATTGCAATTCTATATCTTTGTAAAGAATATAATGGGTATAAATTAACAATAAAGAATATTATTGCAAAAATATCGTGTAGGTTATTATAATATTCTAAAGAGAATATTGTGAGTAAAAACAAAAATATTCCAGACAATCTCCATTTGGGTAAATCCATAAAAACATATGTAGTTAACGCATTAGTCAATATGAATAATGGTTGTAAAGGAGTATTCCAATAAGATGAGACAGAAGGCATCTTCCCATAAGAAAAAAACATAATAAGTGGTGTTATAAAGGATAAAAAAATTATCCCTATTTTTAGTATAAAATTAGGTTGGTCGGTTCGTTTTAAGTCCATAAAAATTCGGGAATAAGTCCTTATTAAATAAATAGTCAAATAATATTAATTATGTAGGTTATTTAAGTGTTTTTACTAAAAATAACTAATATCTATTCTGTATTTTAATGTTTCTAGTAACCTAAAAAGTGGAAATTCTATCACTTTGTTAGTATCTATTTAGTTGTCAATAATGGTAAAGTAGTGAGAAAAATTTGGAAATGATGAAATCTAATAACAAGGCTAAGTTAGATGACTTAAAGGTAGGTGGAGCACTGTTTGTGACAGTGCTCTCACCCCTACAAGCGGTAAGAATTATTATTTTAGGAACATTTTAGTTGATGTCCCAT
>Ga0209986_10001257_pt1 | contig 24537 bp, 30 predicted proteins | sample BlataG_FD_183168 | JGI IMG/M metagenome (GOLD analysis project Ga0209986, IMG submission 183168) | Deep subsurface microbial communities from Black Sea to uncover new lineages of life (NeLLi) - Black_00105 metaG (SPAdes) (version 2) | ecosystem: Environmental > Aquatic > Marine > Oceanic >... | reverse complement strand
GCGTTCAACGCATCCACGACGTATTCTATGCCCCAGGGTGGCTTCCACCCGCCAAGCCAGTAATGTATGGTTCCTACCGTAAGGACGTGATTCAGGATATAAAAAGACATGACAAGCTGAACGAGAATGGTTGCGATGGAAATGAAACAGCAGGATTTCTTGTTCCGCCAGCCGACAATCAAAATGGTGAATGCGGAAAGCAACGATATTGCAACCACCAGCACCGGGAACTGTTCAATGGGACTTAACATCCGCTTTATCTCCCCCCTTTTTATTCTTCATTTGTTTAAAAATACATTAATTTATGAAGAAAAAACCATGATATATAAAATTATCCTTTTTTCTCCACCGGGACACCGGTGACACGCTCTTTCTCCGCATAGACCGCGTATCACTTTCGAGAACATCGCTTTTTTATTACGGAACCACGTTTCCAACCGCAATTTCCACAAGCTTATAGAAATACATAGAGATTATGTTTAGCCCCAGAATAAAATCCAGGAAAAATATAACCGAGAAAATCGCCGTTATGGATAACGGAACGAGCATGAACAGAGGCGCTTCTTTTACCTTTACTTCTACCTCTTCTGCTACCCCTTCTGGTCTCTTGAAGAATGCAGTATGTATGATGGGGAAGAAATAAACGACGTCCAGAAAAGAAGCTATTAAGAGAACAAACAAAAAGACTATCTCTCCTGCTTGTAGCGCACCCTGGCAAAGGAACCATTTACTTATGAATCCACACGCCGGCGGAATTCCACACATTCCAAACGCGGTTATGGTGAACGCGAGCATCGTTACCGGCATCGTTTTTCCTACTCCGCCCATCTCACTTATGTTCTTCTTCCCCGTAGCTACCATTATAGCACCGGCGCAAAGGAACAGCGTTATCTTCATGAATCCATGAAAGGGGATGTGAATCATCGCCCCTCTTATCCCTTCCGTGGTTAACAATCCCGCACCTAAGAGTATATACGAGAGCTGGTTTATCGTGGAGTATGCAAGCCTTCTTTTCAAGTTGTCCTGTGCGATGGCAAACAAATTGGCTACGATCATTGTAAAGCCTGCTATACAAGCAAGCGCCAACCCAAGTCCGAGCGAGGTCATCAAATCCACGCCATATATATAGCATACAATCCTGACGATTCCAAACACGCCTGCCTTCACCACCGCTACTGCGTGTAACAGCGCACTTACCGGCGTGGGCGCAATCATTGCAGTGGGAAGCCACGAGTGAAAAGGCATCCACGCCGCTTTCAGGAACCCCAACAAGAAACAGAAGAATAAAATCACCAGTGTCAACCTATATGCGGAACCGAGTTCCGCTAACGCTTTTATTCCTCCATTCGTGAAGTCCGTGGTCCCCGTAAGATGATACGTCAGCATTATTGCGAAGAGGAAGAAAACGCCGGAGGTAAGTAGATAAGCGAAATATTTACGACCCGCACTCAAAGCTTCCGGTGTCTGGTCGTGAATAACCAACGGATACGTTGAGACCGTTAATACCTCGTAGAAGATGAACATCGTGAGCAAGTTTGGAGATAGTGCTATGCCTATGGCACCGAATATGGCGATGGCGAAACAGAAATAGTATCTCGTCTGTGCATGCTCCTTCAAAGCCCTCATGTATCCAACGGAATAGAACGATACGAGAATCCACAAGAAAGATGCGGTGAGCGCGAAGATAAGACCAAAAGCATCCACTTTTAACCCAAATGCAATTCCCTCGAACATCGTCTGCGGGAAGAACGTGCATTTTATTACCCCCTCGTTCAGAATGGTCGGTATCATGGATGCAACGAGCGAGAACTGCAGTATGCCAGCGATAATCGTCCAGCTCTCTCTTACGTTCGGTCGCTTGCTGGACAACAATATGAGAATGGCAGCAGTAGCAGGGCATAGAATCGCTAACAAAGGTCTGTAACTATAGACTATTGATTCCTCCATCATGGCGCTGCTACCACCCCCGTGCCCAATAAAGCATTCACTGCCTGGTCAACTACCGGTAGTAAGGGTGTCTCCGCACCCGCAAGCCAGAGGATACCGACGATAATGCAGAGCGAACCGAGAATTAGTGCGGGAAGAACCATGCTCACCGGTGCTTCATCCCTTTTTATCTCTTTCTCTTTTTCTCCCTCTCCTTCGCCCCTCACAAAATACATGCGTTCTATAACACGCCAGAAATAGACGAGGTTGAGAAGCGTGCTGGCAAGTATAACGGCTACAAACGCATATTCCACAGCTTCTAAAGACGCAGCCAGTAAACATAATTTCGTTATAAATCCCACACTCGGCGGCACCCCTATCATTGACAACGCCGCTAACGTGAAAGCAGCGCAGGTATAAGGCATCTTCTTTCCCAAACCCTCAAAATCGCGTATGTTCCACAAACCACACCGGTATATAATGGCGCCGGCGACCAGGAACAGGCATCCCTTCGTTATTGCATGATTCAATATATGTATCAACGCACCGTATAGCCCCCACTGAGTAGAATAGAGTCCCACACCAAGCACGATATAGCCTACCTGTGCGACACTGGAGTAAGCAAGCATTCTTTTCAAATTAGACTGCATTATTGCAATAACCGAGCCCACGATAATGGCTATCGCGGCTATCCATGAAATGGCAGTGGCAATAGGCACGTAAATCTGGATAAAATCCGTGGTGAAGACAGAGAAAAAGACCCTGATGAAAGCATAAATCGAAACCTTTGACATTGCTGCGGCTATTATCACGGTAACCGCGGAAGGAGCATACGTATATGCGTCGGGTTGCCATATATGGAGTGGGAAGAGCGCCATTTTTATGCTCATTCCAACGACGAAGAAGACGAAAGCCGCTTGCACCACTTTATTCTCATACAGTGGTGGCAACAGGTGCGAGAGGTCCGCCATGTTAAGCGAGCCTGTTACGGCATACAGGAAACCAGCGCCAAGAAGGTAGAAGCAAGCACCTATGGAGCCCATAATCACGTAATTATAGCTTGCTTTCAACGCTCTCCCACCTGCAACGGCTATTAACGCATACGCCGCTAAAGAGGCTATCTCCAGGAATACGTACAGGTTGAATATATCCCCGGTTACCGTTATACCGCATAAACCGGTGATAAGAAGTTGAAAGACCACGTAGAACGGCACGATTCTGTGCGGCTGCTCGCGCTCTATACTCCTCTTTGCATATATTGCCGTTAACAGGCAGATGAATAGAACTATAACCAGCACGTATGCGTTGAATGCGTCTATAACGTATTCTATGCCCCATGGAGGTGCCCATCCGCCCAGCCAGTAATGTATCGTGCCACGAGTGATGACCTGATTTAAAATGAAAAAAGACATAAATAGTTGCACGGAAATGGTTGCGATGGAAATAGGCGAACAAGTCTTCTTATTCCACCGTCCTGCAATAAAAATAGTGAATGCGGAAAACAGCGATATTACAATGACAAGCACCGGAAAATGTTCAGTTACAATCAACTTTTATCTCCTCTCACAGCCCCATCGCTCTCTCCTTCTCTATTATCTCCTCTTCTTCTATCGTCCCGTATTCCTCATACATTCTTATTACCAGCGCGAGGGCAACCGCAGTTGTGGCAACCGCTACCACTATCGCCGTCAGGATAAGCACGTGAGGTAACGGATTCACGTAAACGAAACCTTTATGTATTATTTCTTCGCTTACAATTGGCTCGGTTCCTCCTCTTATATCAGCCAGCGAAATGAAGAATAAGAATATAGCGGTTTGAAATATGTTCAACCCGATGACCTTCTTTATCAGATTGCCCTTTGCTATCATCGCATAGAAACCGATGAGCATAAGCACAATGGAAACCCAGTAATTATATTTCGCAAATATTTCCGCGATTAGCCATTCCATCATTTCTATTCCTGTTCCTCCTTTTCTCCTACCTCTTCTTCGCTTTCTCTTTTCCACACGAGGTTAAAAAATATAGAAGTGATTACCGCCATTACGGTTATCCCGATTCCTATTTCCACGAGGTCCATACCCAAAGCCCTGTTCTCCTCGAAATGTGTCGTTAATGGAATGAAACCATAATTTAAATACTGCGCAGCTCCAAAACTGAGGATTACGCATAACAGTCCTACGCCCGCAAAGATATACACCCCAAGACTGAAAAGAGCGGTATTTACAGCCTCCGGGAATCTGTCCCCTGCATCAACGATACCAAAAGCAATAACGAGTAAGATAAAAGAAGCGGCGAATATAACTCCGCCTTGAAATCCACCCCCGGGTCCGCTTGCCCCATGAATTATCACATACAATGCAAACAACTGGATAAAAGGGACCATCAGTCTCGATACTGTCTCTACTATGACGTCTCCACCTTTGCCTTCTCCTGTCGCACTATTTTCCGTGTTCAAAGCTTACCTTTCCTCCCAAAATAAACCACGAGATTCCACGAGATTCCACAAGATTAACACTAAAACTTTTTAGAAAAAAGTTTTATCAAAAAACAGTTTCTTTGATCAAACTTTCTTTCTAAGAAAGTTTGTGTGGAAATCTGTGTAATCTTGTGGTTACCTATTCCGGTCTTTTCTCTCGCCTCCTCAATAATTCTTTTCTCTCGCCTCCTCAATAATAATATAACCCCCACACCAGCGGTAAATATAACGGTGACCTCACCAAGCGTATCGTAACCTCTGTAATCAGCGAGGATATAAGTTACCATATTCGGCACTTCCGTCTCATGGTGCCCTTCCTCTATATACCTTACGACTGGTGCATACCGGTAAACTTCGAGCTTATCTTCTTCCGCTTTAATAAGGTAATACACCTGTTCCTTTGGGTAATAATGCTTCTCCTCTGGAATAATAATTGCATCCCATTCCCCTTCCTTTACCTTTTTGACTTTTAACGGTAGTTCGTCTTTCCGGAAACCTATGGCTTCAAGTTCACTCACCAGCGTCTCAGGAACAATACCCTGATTCAAATCGTCCACTAACTCATCGGCATCCATGCTGACGTCCAACTTTACATATCTATTAGGAGGGGAATAGGGGTCTCCAAAATCAGGTATATCTTCCGCCACGTATATGAAAAGAGCGCCTAAAAAAATTACGGAAACAAGTGCCATTGCCGATATTAATTTCATTTCTTCTCCCACCTCGCCGTCCTGGACAAAGCAGCGATTAAGAATGCAGTGGTTGCACCGGCGCCGACGGCAGCTTCTGTAAAGCCCACATCCACCGAATGCATCTCCACCCAGACCACAGCCATCAGAAAACTGTAAGCACACAACAGCATAATCGCACTCAATAAGTCTCTCACGGTTATCGCAGCTATCGCGATTACCACAATTAAAAACAACACAATGAGGTCAAGCTGCCATATCATTTTTTATTTGTCTCCTGTTTCTGCTGTTCATATTTAAAATATATTATATAAAACTGTCGCTTTTTACCCGTAACTTTAACTTTTGCGCTTTTCATTTTTCTGCCGCCGTCAGGCGATTATCCCCCTTCCATATACACGTTAGTCACTTTACGTTGCATCGTCTTATCCACGAGGAGCGAATCTGCGGGTTTTTTCGCGATTGCATGCACCCAAAACTTACCCTTCTCAGGTTCCACTAATATGGTTATCGTTCCGGGGGTTAAGGTGATGGAATTAGCTAAGGTAACGAGAGCGAAATCGCTTCGCAGCGAAGTTTCAAATTCTATTATACGCGGGTCTATCGGCATCTTCGGATGGAGAATGCGATATGCAACGTCGAAATTTGCCAGTACTATCTGCCACAATTCCCAGCCGAGGTAAATAATGAATCTGAAGGACTTCAAAAGCATCTTCTCGCCTTTTCCCTTTACCAGCAGGTCATGAGAAATCAACGCCACAATCGCACTGCATATTATACCGGCTGTGAGATGGAAGGTGTCGAAGTGTCCGGATAAGAGTAGCCAGAACAAGAACATGGCACAAAACGTTACGAGTATCCCAAAAGCTTTTCCTGGTTTAGCGTTCATTTCTCTTCTTCTTCCTCCTCCCCTCTTCACATCCTCGCATCCCCTTTTTTCCACGGCTTCACGCCTGTATTATAAGCCGCTTTCATTATCGCATGTGTCGCCGTTGGATTAGCGAGAAAAATGAATACAATTAAAAATAGGAGTTTCACGGGTACAAGTTTCACCGACAGATCCGCTCCGGGACTATAAATGCAGAGATGGTATAGCAGTAAGCCAACGATTATAAGGACTTCGCCAAGCGTGTCGCACTTCCCGGTGGCATGCAGTCTTGTATAAAAGTCGGGGAATCGCAGTAATCCAATTACGCCGGCGAACATAAAGAAGATTCCAGCAGCCAGGATTATTATCACGATTATCTCGAGCATACTTCACCCCTCTCTAAATATTTTGCGAATGCTAAAGTGCCTATGAAATTCAGCACGGCATAGAGAAGCGAGATGTCAAAGAACAGAGGCCTCTCAAATATATAGCCTATAATCACTAAGAGAACGATTGTTTTTGTCCCTATTACGTTCACCGCGGTCACGCGATTAAATACGCCGGGTCCAAGCACCGCGCGGTATAAACTCAACAATATCGTGAGTGCGATTAAAAGCCCGATAGCCAAGAATACTTTTAGTAATACGTCTGGCGCTATCATTTTCCGCTGGTTTTGTAATATATAGTATGTTGGTTGTTGAGGTATTATAAATAACTTTTGGAATTTTTCTGTGGTATGTAAAGAAGCAAAGGTTTTGTAGCGGTGTCGATGTAAATGTCGGTATTTGAAGCAGAGAAGAAGAGGGCGATGGAGCGATTGCGGGTAGGGGGAGCGGACGAAGAAGTAGCGGGGATAATAGAGAAGATAAACGGTTTTGAAGGTTTCTTTACAACGAGCAGTTGCTCCGGGAGAATCGCTTTGATTCGTTTACCTGAGATAGGGGCGAAGCGAGAAGCGGAATTTATTGGTAAATGGCATCGTTCCGTGACGAAGGAAGAAGTGTTAGGGGCGATAAAGAATTCAGAAAAAGGCGAGATATGGCTATTATCGCAATCGCCGATATTGCACGTGGCGTGCAGAAGTTTGGAGAAGGCGAAGACGTTGTTGAGAATAGCGATAGAATCCGGCTTTAAATACAGCGGGATAAAGGCGATTTCAAATTCAAATTCAAAGGATAATGGAAAAGTGGTGGTGGAGATAATGAGCACGGAAAGGATGGACGTGCCGCTGGGTAAAGACGGCATGACGTTTTGCAGCGAATCATACATGGAGTTTATCCTGTCGAAGGCGAATTTTATGCTCGAACGGGGTAAAGGGAAATTGAAGCGGTTTTGTTATGGGGTGGAGGGGCTCGAATAGGGTGTTTTTATACGATGGGTTTTTATAGAAAGCGGAGTAATATGTGGTTAAATGGGAGACAAGCACACAACTTTAGAGTTGAAGAAGGAGCTTGCAGAGCGAGAAGGAGTGAATGTGGAGGAGCTTTTACGACGTGTTCTCGAGCTTTACCCGGAGAAGCCACGAAGTGCGGCTGAGGTTCTCGAACTCGTAAAGCAGGTATCATTTTTAATATGCTCAATCCCTTCTTTCAGCACACAAATATGCTTCTTCCACAACCCTTTTTATTATTTCGTTCAGTGTGTCACCCGTTCAAACTAGCTCCTTCGCTTATCTATATCTTTTACCTCGTTTATTACTCTTTCCTTAACTTTTCGTCAGGCATACCCAAGCATAAGAACCAAATAGAATTATTTTCTCATGTTTATACTTTGAAACTACAAAATCAACCAATATTTCTAAATCCGGTAAAGTTTTAAATTTCATCCTTTTGCCCTCTCAGGATTATTTGATTTACTCAAAAATAAAGATGAGCAAGAAGCAAGTTTATAATGCAACTCTTCCCAATCGGGTAAATACACCGACAACAATACCTTAAATGTCTTCCCGTGATTGGGCACTATCAGGTGCAACAGTTCGTGCACTATAGCATACTCAACGATTTCTTTTGGTAATCGTGTTAACTCGCTATTGAGGGTTATATTATCCTTTGAGTAGCATGAACTCCATTTATTTCTCATCTTTCTTATCTGGATTCTATCTGGGTTTACTTTTAATTTTTCCTGCCACGCGTCAATAATTTCCAACAAATCGCTCTTCTTTAATGGCTGTGAGATTTTAAAACGCTCTTCTTTGCTAATTTCTGCTAATCCTTTTTGCGTTTCAATTTTTACCTTCATTATTTTCCCTCAACCAAGATTCTGTGCATTTTTAGGATATTATTCACCATCTCGCTTAACTTACGAGTGACATAAAGCGGGGCTTGTTCTATTGCCTCCGCTTTTCGAGGTTGTAGCAATCTGTAAAGGCTCATTCTTAATCTTCTTTCAATCTTCTCGTTATAGAACCATTCCTTTTGTTTCTCCATCCCCTCATAAATTCGTTTTGTCATCACTTCTGGATTGTCCACTCCATAACTTCTGAGAATCCAGAAAATGCTGAATTCTTCTTTAGAGAGTCCTGATTTTTCTTGCTCCTCTTTCGATGCATCAATCTCTTCTGCTAATTTTGCCAAATCGTCGAGTGCGGATTCGACGCTTCTTTGCCGTTCTCTCAGTTGGTCGATAATTTCTTCGATTTTCTCTGAGATAGAAATCAAGAATGGCTGTCTCTCTTTGTTCTCATCTATGTAAATAACCAGACTTCTACGCAGGTTTGCTATTTTCACCCGCTCTGATAATTTATCTGCCCTTACTAAATTTGCTATGTCTTTATTAATTTCATAGACAGGCAGCGAATCTGCTATGTTTTTCAGTTCTACGCTACCTTTTATCAATTCCTCTGTTTTCTTGAGTATGTCTCGATGTATTCTTTTTCTCTCAGCTTCAGGATTAAATGCGTTGTAAATGATTTTGTAAACTTGAAGGAGCAACTGATAGTCCCTTAAATAATCGCGTAGGAATTCATCGGGTGAAAGAATCTCATAGAGTTCCTGTATTTGCTTGAATATCTTTACGAATTCGGTTCTTCTTTCTTCGTCAAAGAAGTAGTCTATGACGTTGGTTACTCTATTGTCCTCATCCTCAATATCTGCCTGGCTGAGAATCTCTTTCGCTTGCCCCATCAAATCCTCAAATCGCTTTTTTAACAGCTCTATGTCGAGCAATCCTCTACTAATATCCTTTGAGTCGAAAGCGAGGGCTCGCTGCAGATTTTCGAAAATGCCGATGTAATCCACGACCATGCCGCATGTTTTTGCTTCGTAAGGTCTATTTACTCTTGCAATAGCCTGTAGCAACGTATGGTCTTTAAGCGGTTTATCCAGATACATCGCATAAAGTATCGGGGCATCATAGCCGGTTAGCAGCTTCTCGGTAACGATTAAGATTTTTGGCATTTCCTCTGGCGACTTAAAAGCCTTTCTTATGGTCTTCTCTTCTTCCTCGCTGATGTGATATCTTCTTAAAAGTTCGTTATCCTTATGGTCGCCTGTATAAACCACTCTCGTGTATTCAGGTGGAAGATACCCGTCTATTGCCTCTTTACACAATGCGCAAGCTTCTCTATCCACAGCGACGATGAACGCTTTAAAACCCAAAGGTTCGATGAATTTCCTGTAATGCTCTGCGATGTGTTCTGCGATTTTGTCTATTCTGTCGTATGATTTCAAAACCGCCTTTAACTTCTTTGCGCGCTCTATAATCTTGTTAACCCCTTCTATACTCGCAGCGCCTTCTTCATCCACGACTTTAAAGAATTCTTCTTCAAGCGTGTTTTTATCAACGTGCAAATCCGTTGGAGTAAGGGTATAGTAAAGCGGCACCGTTGTTTTATCCGCTATGGACTCATCTATGGAATACTTATCGAGATATGGTTCTTCTGGATAGCCAAAAGTGGCAAAAGTTCCTCTTCCTATCTTTCCACGGTCAATGGGTGTACCGGTAAATCCAAAATAAAAGGCATTTGGCAAAGCACCGTGCATATAGTTGCCAAGGTCTCCTTCCTGGCTGCGATGGGCTTCGTCTATAAGAATAATAATATTATTCCGTTTGTTTATGTGCTTGGGCATCCCTTCAAACTTGTGGATGATGGTAATAATGAGACCCCGGTAGTCGGAAGCGAGAAGTTCTCGCAGATGCTCTTTATTCTCAGCCCGAACAACATTTGGAAATCCAAAAGCCTCGAAATTCTGGTATATTTGCCCCTCAAGCTCTATTCTATCAACAACCGCTAATATAGTGGGATTTTCCAACTCTGGCGCTTCTCTCAACTTCTTTGCAGAGACAATCATGGTTAGTGTTTTGTAAGCACCCTGGGTATGCCAGATAAGACCTTTATTTTTCTCTGTTGTCAAAATTCTTTCCAAGATTTTATTTATCGTTCTTCGCTGATGTTGTTTCAAGATATATTTCTTAACCTCGTCATCAATACTTAAGAACGCGATATAATCCTCCAGAGTCTTTAATACCTCCTCGGTGTCAAGAAAAGTCTTTATTTGATTTTCAAGTTTATATCCGTTCTCGGTCTTCCACCGGTAAAATGTCTTTGATTCGTATTTCCATGTCGGACCATAATAAAGCCTTATGCCATCGCAGGTTACATAGAATTGTAGAAATTTAAAAAGTTCAGGTAAATCTTCATTGTAAAGTTTTATTTGCCCAAAAGCCACCTCCTCGGCTTCTTCTACCACCGGGCTTTTTGTCTCTATAATCCCAATTGGCAAGCCGTTCAGGAAAAGAACAATATCCGCTCTTCTTTTAGTTTTATCCTCAAACCAGAACTCTTTTGTGATGCTGAAACTGTTGTTTTCCGGGATATTGTAGTCCACAAGTTTTATGTTTCTCTCCCTTCGCTCTTTATCAACATAAACCGTCTTTTGTCCTCTCAGGTAACTCAGAAACTCTTTGTTACCTTGAAGATTCGCAGGTAAAAATTTTAGTCTTCTCAGGATTTCATCAACGTTTTCATCGGTTATTATTCCTCTGTTGAGTTTTTCGAGTTTTTCTTTAACCACCGGGATTAGAAAAGGCTGTTTTATGTCGTATGCTCTCAAGTTCTGGATGTCGTCGGGATATAAAAATTCCCAGCCTATGGACTGGAGGTAATCAATTATTCTGTCCTGCACATCAGTTCTTTCGGTGATGAGTTTCATTGTTCCCTTTCAAGGATTGCGGGGATTTTATTTTTGAGGTCAGGGAGTTTATTTTTGATAATGTCCCAAACGGTTTCCATCTCAATTCCAAAATATGTATGAATAAGTATATCTCTGAATCCTGCTATTTTTCGCCATTCTATATCGGGGTATTTTAATCTAATTTCTTCAGGGATATTTTTAACAGCTTCGCCTATAATTTCCAGATTTCTTAAAATGGCATCAACTACAAGTTCATTATCCTCAAACTCTTCAAAAGTCATGCCTTCTGTGTATTTCTCAATCTTTGCAATAGCGTCAATTATATCTTCCAGAAAAGTCTTATAATCCCTTTGCATATTCTACCTCCTTCATTATGTAGGGCTTAAGGCGTGGCTTAATAGCATCCGACATTACAAGGTCAACTTTATAGCCAAATAAGTCTTCAAGGAAAAATTTGAGGTCCATGTAATTATCAAAGGTTTTCATTCCTTCTTCATATTTCACAAGGATGTCTATATCGCTCTTCTTCTTTTGCTCATTCCTGATGTAAGAGCCGAATACGCCTATCCTTTTTACACCGTATTTCTTTATTATTTCCAGATTTTTCTCAATTCCCTTCAAAATCTCCTCGGCAGTAAGCATCTTTAAACCTCTACCTCCTTTAACCTTATCTCCCCACTCATCAATTTATGAAGCATAGTTTTGAAAAGTTCTTTAAGCGTGTTTTTTTTTCTTTCCTCTATTTCTATCTTTTTATCTACGGTGCTCAAGATGTGTGCGATTTGTTGTTGTTCGGAGAGAGGAAGGAAGGGGATTTTTTGGTTTAGCACATCCTTATCGGTTACCGCTGGATAACTGGACCCTCTTTGAAGTTCGCTAACTTTATCCACAAATGTATCGTTGAGGAGACAATTAAAAACAAAAATTGGATTAGCAATTTCTCTTTTACATCTGACAACACAAAAAGCTGTAGAACATATTTCGCCATCAAAGGCGTCAGGCACAATAGCAACTCGCTTTAAATACGGTCTAACCGTTGCAAAAATAATATCATTTGCTTTTATCATTTTTCTTGCTTTTCTTTGGTCTGTTTGTTTTGTCTTCTCTGTTATATCTCCTAACCCCACCACATCCCAACTCTTTGGAATCAGCCCTATCTCAGTCTCTTTCTGCTCTTCCCCGTTCAGCCCTTCGGTGAATAACGTATGCAAGAGCGATTTTTTGAGTTTTCGCGTTGCTTCTATGATTTTATCCTGCTGCTCTATTGCTCGCTGGATGGTGCTTAAAACTCTGGTGATTTTTTGCTGTTCGTCAAGAGAGGGAAGAGGAAATTTATAATTTTCTAAATCACCTCTTTGAACGCTGGGTAGTGTAGTTTTTGCATGTTCTCCGGATAGCTTATTTAAGGACATGAAATAATACAAAAATGTCAAATCAACGTTATTTTGCTCAAATTCTAAGTAAAATGTTGTATCTGACGGCCAGCAAGGTTCCAAAAATAAATAAACCTCTCCAGCAGTTCCTTTTCTTCCAATTACAAGAGTTGGTAATTCCATAAATGTTTTATCAGCCCAATCATAAATTCCACTTGAACCTACAACTGGAATGTTTCCTTTTATTTTTGGTTTTGCTTTTCCATATTTAACCTTAGCCACATCCCTCAGCCTCACCACTTCCCAATCCCCAGGAATCGAGCCGATTTCTGTTTGCTTGAGTTCATTCATTTTAAACCTTTCAGGCATTCAATGGTTTGTGTCAAAAACTCTTCAGCATTTCTTATATGCGTTTCCGCCTGTTCTTTGGAAATTGCAATAACAGCTTCATAATCACCGGTTTGTCTATCTTCAAATGCACTGCTCAGGTAATCATGAAGTGCAGAAGGTAGGAGCCCGGGTTTGACAAAATGCTTACCAAAAGCAGCAATAACTGCTGAATGTTTTGAAAAACTCAAATCCTTTGTAAGAAGCAAAGCTTCGGCGCAGTAAAACATTGCATAGTACGCTCTTGAAACTGAAAAGTCATAATCTCCGCTTTCAGATAGCCTTTTTGCTGCTTCAACACTCCTTTTCGCTTTTTCTATCAAACTATTAATCGCCTCATTTATCATACTAAAATACCTTCCTTCTTAACATTTAATAAAAAGGGAGTTTTATGCTTTTGAAACTCCTCTTCAGTAAGGTAAAATTTTGAAATAACCACATCGTATTTCAAAGATAATCTGTTAGAAACTTCCCTTATTTTACCTATAACTTCGGCAGAAATTTTATTCTCGAAAATAAGAAGCAAATCTATATCAGAGCCTTCCTCGGCATCTCCCCTCGCATAAGAGCCAAAAAGTAAGATTCTTTTGAGGTTCGAGCCAACGAATTTCCTTATTTCAACCTTGAATTCCTGAATGATGCCTTCTAATTCTTTCTTTCTCATTTTATTTGCCATCCCCCAAATCCCGCCTGTAGCAAAATTGCATTAAGCTCTTCATCTATCTCCTTCCTCTCCTCTTCCACCTGCTCAAGCTCCACCAGAACCTCATCCACTGGCAAATACTCCTCCTTCTCACCCGTTGCCACATACCTCGAAGGACTTAAATTGTAGTCGTTCCTTGCTGCATCCTCATTCGTTATTATTTTGCTGAACCCATCAATTACCTCCCAGTTCTTATAAACCTCCTCGATTCTCTTCATATTCTCTTCAGTCAAATAATTCTTTGGTCTTCCTTTGACAAACTCTTTTGAAGCATTTATAAGCAAAATTTCTCCTTTGTGCGGCTTATTTTTGTTTACCACTATAATATTACCCGGTGCGGTAGTGTTATAGAAGAGATTATCAGTAAGGAGTATAACCGCTTCAACATAATCGTTGTCCACAAACCGCTTCCTTATCTCTTTTTCCCTGTTGCTTCCCGTGTTTCCGCTACCTCTTGACACTACCCCCGTGTCTATCACTACAACAAGCTTTCCTTTTTCCTTCAGCGAAGCAAACATGTGCGGTATCCAGCCCCAGTCAGAAGATGAGTTTGAAGGCGGAATCCCATATAGGAACCTGTTATAAGCGTCATTTTCAAAAACTCCCTGCGGAAACTTCTGATTCCACATCGGATTCGCCGTCACCTTATCAAATTGTTTTAATTTTCCTCCGTCAACAAACCGTGGATTCCTTATGGTATCTCCAACTCTTATATCTGCATCCATATCATGGATGAAAGCATTCATCTTTGCCATTGCATAAGTGAAAGAGTTTATTTCCTGTCCATACAGTTTAAGCGGTTTTTTAACCGCATCATCTATTTTCGATTGCCCTTCTGCTTTGTCAAGCATCTCAGCCTTTTTATCCCCGAGATAAAGTTGACTCTTGATAAGAAGCCCTCCAGAACCACAAGCAGGGTCATAAACCGCTTCCCCTTCTTTTGCGTCAATGAGATGAGCCATTAAAATAGCCACTTCCCTCGGCGTGTAGAACTCCCCAGCGCTCTGCCCAGAACCTTCTGCAAACTTTCGCAACAAGTATTCATAAGCCCGTCCTAAGATGTCCGGCTCAACGTCCTTTAGCCCTAATCTGTGTTTATTTGAAATCTCTATCAGCTTGGCAAGAGCTTCATCGCTTATTACTCTCTGTCCCGCAGAAGTTTCATTAAAATCTTTAATGTCAATCACACCTTGAAGCTTCGGATTCTCCTTTGCTATTTCTCTTAAAGCCTCAGTAAGCTTCTCACCTAAGTTTGTAGTTATTTTCCTTATTTCTCGCCATGTGCATTCCGCAGGAATGTAAAACCTGACCAGTCTGCGATCTGATTTTATAATCTCCTTAGCGAACTGTTCATTTTCAAACTCTTTTGAAAGCTTTCTTATCTCATCCTCATAAACATCACACAGCCTCTTATAGAACAAAAGAGGAAGGATATAATCCTTAAACTTCGGAGCATCTATTGGACCCCTTATATTGCAAGCGGCATCCCAAAGCCAGTTCTCAAGCGTGGATATGTCCATCCTCTTATCCATTTATTAGCCCCTCCTCTCTTTTATACTTAAAAAATTTTTATTGTATTCTTCAATCAACCCTTCATCAGCAAAACTGAAATATCTATTGTCACCTATAATAATATGGTCTAAGACTTTAATTTGCACGAGGTTACAAGCATAGACCAGATCTTCGGTTATCGCTTTGTCGCTTTCCGAAGGTGTGGGGTCTCCCGAAGGATGGTTATGAACAAATATAAGAGAGGCGGCGTTCTTACTGACCGCACTTTTCACAATCTCTCTTGGATACACCGAACTCGCGTTTAGCGTCCCCTCAAAGAGGTTCTCATCACCAATAATCTGACTTGCACTGTCCAAATAAATAACCTTGAATTTTTCGGTCTTCAAATCTCGCATCGTTAGATAGAGGTAATCAAATACCTCTTTCGATTTCCTCACCTTACTGACCGATTTCATCTTCTCCTTCAAATATTCCCCAGCCAATGCCTGAACTGCCTTTATCTGTGCTACTTTCGCCTCCCCTAGCCCTTCTATTTCCATAAGCTCCTCTTTTTCAGCTTCAAATATCCCTTTCACACCTCCAAACTGCGTGAGAAGGTCATTTGCTATTATTATCGCACTTTTTCCTTGAATCCCAGAACGCAGAAAGATAGCTAAAAGTTCAGCAGTGGTTGGTTTAGAAGAACCGTAAAGAAGTTTTTCCCTTGGTCGCTCTTCCTTCCTTAATCTCTTTAATTGGTGTGAAGAACGCACAGAAGTAATCCATTCTTTTTTATACAAATCCATAGAAGAAGATTCCCATCGGAAAACACCTTTTTCATGTTGAACAATTGAACCTTCCTCAAAGAGAATGTTTATTATCTTCCCAATTAAGCCTTTGCTCCCCCCAAACCCCCATATATCCTGTTTAGAGAAATATTCGTTTTTCAAAAGTTTTTGAAATATTCGCTCATATTTCTGCAGTCTTTCAATGTCCTTTATCTCTTCAGGGATGATTTTCATTCTCTTTATTTAGCCTAACATCATAATTCTCTTTCCCTTATTTTTGCTTCAAACCGAATTTCGAGAACATGGTCACCAAAAATCTCGTAAGGGTCATCCTCACTTTCGATGACCATCCAGCCAAACCCTCCTTCGCCATAATGCACAACCCGGTTCTCCCTGAAAAATACTCGTTTGCCTTTCTTAATATAGGCTCGTGCAACTTCACGAAGGAAATTAATGTACTTCTCCGCAATCTCTTTCTCCCGTTTATCAACAAATTCTTTCGTCTCTTCCAATAACGCCTTAAGTTCTTCCATGCTTTCACCTCTTTTCAACCCTCCTTCACCCTCTCCATCATTCTTCATTCCCTCTCAATCTTCCTTCCATCTCCAGCATCTTCCGTTCCCGCTCTAATTCCGCTTTCAATTCCCTTTCTGTCGGCAGATACAACTTATATTTAGACGCGAATAGCTGCTTACTGTCCTCAAGCAGCGTATATTTCACCATCGTCTCGTTTTTATCACTGCCATCAACAGTAATTCGTCTTTGCCGGGCTACAAACGAAAAACCTTTGCCCAACTCAAGTAAAAACGCCTGCAACTTATCTATCAATGCGTGTTCGAGGTCCTTCTCGAGAAAGTTCCGGCTCTCTTTCAAGTCTAAGAATTCCAGCATGTAGAAGTTTCTCGCTTCTTCTTTCTCCACCTTCAAAAGTAGGCGGTAATGAGTCCATGTCAATTCTGAACGCAGCGCGTTCACTTTTGGAAAAGTCAGATAAAAATCCCTCATATACCAGAGGTTTCGCTCAATGAACCCTTTCCCATAATCTCGTGTAAGCCTTACGGAAAGCTCCTTAATCAGTGCCTTTCCATATTCCGCCCTCTCTTCTCCTTTCTGCTCTTCCTCAACGATGATTCTGCCTATTTCCCAGTAAGCCTGAACCATGGCAAAATTAACAGCGCGGTAAGCGGTGCTGCGTGCTTTTTCTAATATCGCTCTTATGTTCTGGTATGTGGTATCTATGGATGACTGCTCCTGTAATGTGATGCTTTTTTCACTCATACCTCCATCTGCTCCACCTAATTTCTCTAACCAGTGGTTGGAGTTTTTCATTTTTATTTTATATTCATTCATTTTTTCAAAACTTCTTAAACACACCTCATACAACTCCTTTTGGACTCCCGCATCCTGATATTTCTTCTCATTCCGCAGATATTCAGTGAGGACTTCATACTCAATCTCAGATAGCGAATTTTTCAGCCATTCTATCCCTTTCGATTTAAAGGGTATGAGCGAATGAAAAGAAATTCATTTAAATGATACACGGATAATCTTTTTTGTGGGTGATGATACATGCGTTCGGATATATTAAAGGAAAATATCGAAACCATACCGCACCGCGCATTATTAATGTCCGCGGGACTAAAAGAAGAAGACTTCGAGTTGGACAAACCATTTATCGGTGTTGCAAATAGTTATAACGGCATTATCCCGGGGCATATCCACTTGAATGAACTAACGCATGAGGTAAAGAGCGGAATTAGAGCTGCAGGCGGAGTTCCATTAGAATGGGGCGTCCCCGGTGTTTGTGACGGCGTCGCGATGTTTGTGGAGATGCGGCTAAGCCTTCCAAGCAGAGAGCATATTGCAGATAATATCGAAATAATGACCTTATCGCATTCTATGGATGGATGGGTTGGCGTAACAAATTGTGATAAAATCACGCCCGGGATGTTAATGGCTGCGGGGCGTCTCAATTTACCGGCAATTATGCTTACCGGTGGACCGATGAAAGCAAACGTCGTAGAAGGGAAGAAGCACCATCCCATTGAAGGTTTTGGTGTCGTTGGTCAGGTTAAAGGAGGTGTGATGACGGCAGAAGCAGCGGAAGAAATGCTCCCGCTTATGGTTTGCGGTGCAGGTTCTTGTGTCGGACTTTATACTGCAAATACGATGGCTGTTGTTACCGAGGTACTGGGCATGTCACTGACGAAATGCGCAACGACCCTCGCGATAGACCCGGAGAAGAAGAAGCAGGCGTATGAATCAGGAAGAAGAATCGTTGAACTGGTTAAAGAAGATATTAAGCCACGAGACATAATGACAAAAAGTGCATTCGAGAATGCAATAAGAGTTGATATGGCAATGGGCGGGTCAACGAATACCGTTTTACACATCCCCGCGATAGCTAAAGAAGCGGGCGTTGACATTAACGTGGATATGTTCGATAAAATTTCAAGCGAGACGCCGAATTTATGTAAGATAATCCCCGCGGGGACGGATGAGATGGCAGACGTTGACCGAGCAGGGGGCGTTCCTGCGGTTCTTAACCGCTTGAAAAATATGCTCAAAGATTCTCCAACGGTAAACGGAAAATCAATACGGGAGATAGCAGAAGAAGGAACTGCGCTGGATGATGACGTTATCCGAACTTTGGATAACGCACACTTTTCTGAAGGCGGCATAGCGGTATTAAAAGGAAACGTTGCAAACAGCGCGGTAATAAAGCAAACTGCCGTTGATAAAGCGATGAAGGTGCATTCAGGTCATGCTAAGGCGTTCTACACCGAAAAAGATTTGTTAGATGCGATAGAAGCGAAGAAGATTGTAGAGGGTGACGTTATCGTGTTGCCGTTCCAGGGTCCTGCGGGTGCACCGGGAATGCCGGAAATGCTGACGCCAACCGATGCGATAATGGGTGCAGGCTATAAAAGGGTGGCGCTAATCACCGACGGTAGATTCTCCGGTGCTACCACCGGTCCTTGCATCGGGCATGTTGAGATGGAAGCGTATAATGGCGGTGCAATCGGTGCGATAAAGGATGGAGACATAATAGAGATAGACATTCCGAACAGGAAGTTGAACCTTAAGTTGAGCGATGAGGAGATTAAAGAGCGGTTGAAGAAAGTTGAAGTACCGGAACGAAAACTGACGCCGTTGCTGGAATCATACAGGAAGAAGTTTACGTGGGTTAATTGTTATGGTGAGAAGGTGAAGGCGTGAAGTAAGGATTATTTCGTGTTCGCTTCGCTTTTCAGCTTTGTCACTTTTTAGCGAACGTAGCAAACCTAAGCCGTAATTTATCCTGAATCATGTCAGAGATTTTTGATTCACTGCTTGTACAGCCTCTTTTTTATATACTTTGGAGGCATATTCCTCTTTCATATCTCCTCGACTTCAATATTCCTTATTCCAACATGGCAATATCCAGCTATAAAGATTACTCTTCCAGCTGAAAACACATATGGTAATTCTGTTAGTTTCTTGCTAACATCAAAATTATTCACCTTTATTTTGTATCCAAAGTCATTTTTATCTCGCAAGATGATTACATGTTCTTTTCTTCTCCACGCTGCGGCTACACCTAGCTCCAGCATAACGTTTCCGTTATGACCAGAAACGTCACAGATAATAAAATCAGCGGTTCGTAATGCTTTCCAAATTTCTGGATGTATTATGCCAGAACTGGCAATGTGATCTGCTCTAAAGCATTTTACATCCACACCCATTGACTTCCCAACTTTCTTAGTCACAGCCTGAATTAAGTTAAATATGTCGTCCCATCTCTTATTTGGCTCGAAAGGACTTGCTACAAAGCAAGTTATTGAACCAATACTTTTCTAACTTCGCTTTCCCCCTTCATCCCTTTTCTCAATCAACGGTTTGCTGCTATGCCCCATTATAACCAACACTCATTCCTCCTTCCACTCTTCTATCTCAGCCCCTATCTGTTGAAGAGTTTCCTTTACCTTAGTATCCAAAGTGGTTCTATCAAACTCCTCCTCAGTTTCCGCCTTAATCTCAATTATAATTTCCGGTGCCTGACCTTTTTCTTTTAAAGGACCAATCACACCAGTTATTATAGAAGACAATTTATCCCACGGAACTTTAGCCCTTAAAGTCACCCTCTTAATTCCTTTATCTTCCGTTACCGCCCTTATTCCGCCTACGTACTCTTCCCTTTTTTCCCTCACCTCTTGCGCTTCTTTTACTCTTACTTCCGTCCCCTTCATCTCCTCTGCCAGTTCACCACGCAAAATGACAGAATCTATTGCTGGAGAAACATCCTGTTTGTAATAAACTTCTGAGCCTTCCCTAACCCCGATGAACCCGCTTCTTACGCCTTCTTTTACTGCATCAAAAAGAACATACTCATTCTCTACGATAGGCATCCCCGGAGTCTTAAGAAAGAGTTCGTTGATGTCACGTAATGCCTTTTCATTCTCATCATTGGCAAATGTTTTCTCGATTATGTATTTGGGCGTGAGATGAGAAAGAATTCTCTCCTGGTCTTTGAGATACTGTTTAACCCTTCCGGAAATAGCAACGCTCGTTCCAACCGTGGGGATACCTAAATCCTTCCAATTTAAACCGCTCTCCTCTAACAACGCTAAATGCCGGTAGGCAGAGAGAATTCTAAACGGTATCTCCTTCTCCGCCTCTCTTAACTTCTTCCTCAGTTCGTCCTGGCTATCTCTGGTAAGAGTTTCCAGGAGACCTTTATCGCTTTGAATGTCCGAAAGAGCCAAAAAACGCTTCATGGATTTGGATATGGTGACATATTGAGCGTTGTCCATTGCAAGGCTGAACAGTGCATTTTTGTACACCCTGAACCCGATGCCTGCCTTTTCGGAAAACGCAGTTACGAGCTTTTTTCCTTTTTCTGAATCGTATGAGAACTCAGGAGCGAGAATAGCAAGTTTAAGGTTTCTGTTATCAGGAATATCTGATGAATCGTCGGGCCAGAGATAAACTTCAAGTGCTTTACCTGCGCTCTTTTGAGAGATTCCTTTGAGCTCTTCTCGTAAAAGGGCAACCCGTATCCACGGCACGTTTGTTCCTTTTCTTTCCGCTCCACTGAAGGAATAAAGAAATACACTTGTGGCTATACCCGAAGCAATTCCATACTTTTCGTATTCGCTACCCATCTCTTTATCTATTTTCGGTGCCTTGGCACTCTTACCAGCGACGTCTGCTGCGATAACGCTATCAAATTCATTCCCTATATGTTTGATAAACTCCCTTCTTATAGCCGGATTCGCGAGATTCACGGATGAAGATTGAATGAGGGGAGAGGCAACTCGCTGTTTATACTGGTCTGCTACAACGTGCGCCAAAAGTAAGTTTTTGATACATGCCAAAATAAGTTTGAGCGACTTCTTTTCTTATATTCTCGTCTCCAAAGTCATCAAACAATCTCTTGCGAATCACTTCGTAAATCTCTACACCTTCCACAGGCGTATAAACTGCCTCCACTCTGCCGTATATCCTTTGCAGTTCGCTAAGTGCGCGTTCGCCAGCCTCACCATAAGCTGCACTTGAAGGCAGCGTGCAGATAAGGCAACAATTATCCTTTGACTTGACTGTCTCTGTTATCTCCTGCGAGAATGCAGAAATCTGGTCTGCAAAGTCTTTTGCTTTAACCATGTACTCAACAAGTTCATCCATCAGGATGAGCACAGGAGTATTCCCTAATATTTCACTTAATGTTTCCTTTCCAGGACTGCGCCGCTTCTCATCGTGCTCCTTCACATTATCATAAACTCCGAGTTGATGTGCGATTTCGCCCCACGGTGTCCTTCCTTTTAGTGGGTCTGCATGAGTTCCAACGAAAACCACGATCTTTGCATTTTCTGGCTTCGGGAGCTTCGAGATAACGTCAAGGTGTTTCACCTTCTCCCTGTTCTCCACCGCGTGATATAGTGCCAGAAGCGCATGTGTCTTACCGCCGCCGAACGGTGTTTGAAGTTGAATTACAGGATCGCCTTTTCCTACGTTTAAACGGGATAGCACAGTTTCAAGGAGGTTCTTTAACCCTTGTGTAAGATACGTCTTCTGGAAAAAGATGCTTGCATCCTTATATTCTAATGGTGCCTTCGCATAGACAACGTCTCCCAGATCAGCAGCGAAAATTGCCTCGCTCAGTTTCCCTTCTCTCTTTATGTGGTGTTGTTACCTGCCACCAATCTTTCATTCTTGCGCCTCCAGATCATCCAAAATTTTTTCGAATGCCGGCTTTAGCAAGGGTATATTTTCGTTTACTGTTTCCCATACCCTTTCATGTCTAACTCCGAAGTACGCATGTATAAGTTTATCTCTCATTCCAGCTATATCTCTCCATGGTACCTCTCTTCGTTCTTCTTTTATCTCATCAGGAATGTTCTTTACTGCTTCGCCAATGATTTCAAGTGCTCTTGTAACTGCAAAAACCGTTTTAGCATCCTGAATGAATTCATCGTAAGACATACCTTTGACAAACGACATAGCCTTATCCATTGCATCGATAATATCCTCGATATAATCACGAGCATCTCTTTTCATAGATAAATCACCCCTTTCAAAATATTTTTTCCTATTCTTGGTTTTAATGCGGGCTTCTCCACGAGGTCAACTTTCATTCCCAATAAATCGCCCAAATAATTCTCCATATTCACAAATTCCAGGAGGCTCACCTTTGCATCTTCTTCAAACTCTACAAGAATATCTACATCACTTGTCCTCTTCTGCTCACCCCGTACAAAAGAGCCAAAGATGCCCAGCTCTCTGACCTTATATTTTCTTTGCAACTCTTCTTTATGCGCCGCCGCTATTCTCTGTATCTCTTTTAAATTCTTCATCTCGCTAATTCCTCTAAGATAAATAAACCGCCCCCTTTAGAACCTGTTCTTTAATCTCTTTCCGAACGGTGTCAATGGGAACAATGTCTACCTTAACTTTGAGTTCTTCTTCCAGGAAGTCGCCAAGACCGACCAAATCAAATAATGTAGCACCTTCGTGAAAGTTTACAAGAATGTCCACATCGCTCCTTTCTTTCTGCTCACCTCTGGCATACGAGCCAAAGATACCTATGAGAATCGCTTTGTATTCTTCTCTTATCTGCACTTCTAAACCTTTTAGAGTTGCTATGATCCTTTCACCTTCTTTGGTCATTTTCGTCCTACCTAAAATAAAGTCTTTTGATATTTATCTACCTTTGCCTCCGCCTTTTCATAACTCTCTCGTCCGTAAAGAAAGCCCTGCAGCATCTGTTTCTCCTTGTCGCCCTCTGGCAAAACCTCTGAAATTGCCTGTGCCACCTGCCAGAAGGCGTTGTTGTTCTGGTTCCCTGTCTCCCCAAGCAGTTCGGTTATTGCTTTTCTGTTATTCTGCTCCCAGTAAAGAAGTGAAGCATGAAGCACGTCTATCATGCTCTCAAATTTCCGCTTATCAAGCAAATCTTTAGCTCTCTCTTTTGCGCTTAGCACATAGATGAACTCTTTATCCTTTTTGATGAACCCGTTTCCCCACTGCTCGGTGATTTCTACACCTACTGCCTGCGCCAGTTTTCTCGCATCGTCAAAATGCACCTTCGCCGAGTTGTAAGTCCAGCGCCAGAGCAGATAAAATCTCGTCTCCTCATCTATGCCGCTCAACTGCGGGCTTTTCAGGATTTTGGTAAGCGCATATTCGCTCACGCTCTTGCGGACAAACTCAAGCAATTCTTTTGCTGAGACCTTCTCGCCTGAAAGCTTCTCCACGCCTTCGTATTTTCCAAATACTTCCATCGCAGGTCCGATGGCAGAGATGAAGAAATCGCTCCCGCTTATGCCCTCGTTCCAGAACTGGTCTAACTTCTCTTTAATCCTTGTTTCAATCTGCGGTGTGATCTCGTTGAAGTAGGCTGTGCTTTTTTCTGTTCGCTTGCGGCAGACCATGTAAATAGAAGAGGCAAGGGCTGCGGATTCTTTCGCTCTGAGCCGTGCTTTCATTTCTGTATGCACCGGCCAGCTTGCTGTAAGGTAAAGCCCTGAGTTCAGAAGGGCGTTTATTATTGCTTCCCATGCATCTGTGGATTTGTGGGCGAAGACGATGCAGGCAATTCCATCTGTTTTCAGAATGCGATGGATCTCTTGAAAGGCTTTTGTAAGCATTTCTTCAAAATCCTTTTTTCCCTTTACTTTTATTTCCTCCACGCCGTACGCTTTTTCTTTATGCATTCCCCTTAGAAGCGAAAGGCTATCAATAATCTCTTCAGCTTTTGGTGTTAGCGGCGTGGCAAATAAATCAGGATATGAATCACCAATCGTTCTTTTTAGCCAGACATAGAAGAAATCAGAAAGATTAGAATAAGGCACATTGTCATAATACGGTGGGTCAGTGATGACTGCATCAAAATAGTTATCATGATAGGACAAAGAGACAGCTGAGGATTGCACGATGGTAGCAGAAGATAAAATATTTCCGATGTTTTCAAAAGGTTCAACTATTGCCTTAATACAGCTATCCCAACCAGTGCTGATTTTTCCAACGGTATTTACCTCAAAATAGTCAAAAATCATTGGTAAAGCATTTCTTCCACTAAATATAGGAATGTTTTGCTCAGTGCCACTTTTCCATCTGCAAAGATTTGTTGAAAATGATGCCAATCTATCCTGCCCCAACGCCAAATAACTCGCTACCACCTTTACATATTCTTTTTCTACACCTTCAGCCAGCATCTTCTCATAC
>Ga0209986_10001256_pt1 | contig 24544 bp, 30 predicted proteins | sample BlataG_FD_183168 | JGI IMG/M metagenome (GOLD analysis project Ga0209986, IMG submission 183168) | Deep subsurface microbial communities from Black Sea to uncover new lineages of life (NeLLi) - Black_00105 metaG (SPAdes) (version 2) | ecosystem: Environmental > Aquatic > Marine > Oceanic >... | reverse complement strand
GAGTTGGGGATTGAAGCGATTGAGCCACTCTGGGGTCAAGAGCCAGAAAAAATTCTCCTCGAGTTCATAGATACAGGTTTTGAAGCAATGATAGTTAGTGCTAAAGCTGATTTATTTGATGAGGCATGGATTGGGCACAAGGTGGATAGGGAATTTTTGAGATACCTGCAAGATAGAAATATTGACGTTTGTGGGGAAAATGGTGAATATCATACCCTTGTAACCTGTGCTCCGATGTTCAAGGGGAAGATAAAAATAACCAGGAGCAGACCAATTGTGCGGGATGATTACCGGTTTTTGGATACGCTCAAATATTCGTTTGCACGGATAGAAAGATGACATAATCCAGGCACCAGGTTATCCAAAATCCCAGGGATGGGAAATGAAACTACTCGATCTGGTTCTTTAGAAATGATTCAAATGGATGTTGATAATGATGACACTGTATAACCAAGCAGTAGATTTTATCTTGGGAGAAGAAGAGCGACTGGATGTAGTGGTGAGCAACGCAGGATTTGGAATTGCAGAATTGATTGAGGATACCTCTATTGATGAAGCTAAGTTTTCGTTTGAGACAATTTTTGGGTATGTTACGTGTCTGCAGAGCAGTACTAATCGTGTATCGTATTGACATGTGCAGTTTTTGGAAGTATAATATCTCTTTCCTTCATTGCTAAATAACTAGTTTTGTCCCCTTTTGATTGTGTGAGGTAGAAATGTGGTTGTATTTGGGAAAGGCAAAAAATCTAGTTTATAAGACGCGCATTTAAGTGAGACTGCGAGGTATTTATGCCCTTGCAGCCTTTTTAGTTTATTAATCATTAGCAGTGGGGCAGGGCGTACTGCTCCCTGCAAAAGCTCAGGAGGAAAAATGACACGAGAAGTTAAAATCTACACCACTCCCACCTGCCCTTATTGCAAGATGGCTAAGAAGTTCCTGGGAGATAATGGCATCAAGTACCAGGAATTCAACGTAGCTGAAGATAAAGCAGCCCGCGATGAAATGAGAAATAAGTGCAGTTCATTAGGAGTTCCCACAATTTGTTTCGATGACGAGGTGCTGGTGGGGTTCGATGAAGCGCAGCTTAGAGAAAAGCTGGGGCTTTAGTTTGTTAGGGAAGCTGTGTATGAACTGATTATCGTCGGTGCTGGTCCTGCTGGGATGACAGCAGCGGTGTATGCAGCGAGGAAAAGACTGAGTACACTGCTTATCAGCGACGATGTAGGAGGGCAGCCTCTTACCACCGTTGGCATAGAAAACTACATGGGCTACCAATTCGTTGAAGGTCCCGAGTTGATGCAGAAATTCGAGGGGCAAGTAAGACAGTTCCCTTCAGATGTGAAAGTCCAAGTTGGTCAGAAAGCTGAAAGCCTGTCTAGAATGGACGGAGGCTTCGAAGTTAAGACGGATAAAAGCGAAATCCACCGAGCTAAGGCAGTCATATTTGCCACAGGCAAGCGCCCTCGCCAACTAAACGTTCCCGGGGAAAAGGAGTTCCTTGGTAGAGGAGTTACCTACTGCGCTATCTGTGATGGCCCCCTCTTTGCTGGTGAACGGGTGGCTGTCATCGGTGGCGGTAACTCGGCCTTAGAGGCTGCCGAAGGTATGATTAGGATTGCACAACACATCCATTTAGTCTCGCTAACTCCTCTTACCGGTGACCAAATACTGATTGACAAGGTGAGTGGCGCCAGTAACTTGACCGTTTTCCTAAAGCATGAAGTGCTGGAGATAAAGGGAAAGGGCCGTGTCGAGGGAATAAGAATAAGGGACTTGAAAAGCAAACAGCAAAGGGAGTTGGATGTAGGCGGTGTCTTTATCGAGATTGGCCTCATTCCAAACTCAGAGGCGATAAGAGCGATGACTACCCTAAACCGCATTGGGGAGGTTGAAGTCAACTGCGCCAACGAAACAGGTGTGCCCGGTCTCTTCGCTGCCGGAGATGTTACCAATGTTCCTGAAAAGCAAATAGTGGTGGCTGCTGGGGAAGGAGCTAAAGCTGCCCTTCAAACCCATCGCTATCTTCAGAGGTTGAAGCTATAAAGGAGGACACAAACTATGACGGTACTTTCTGCTAGTGAGCTTGTGGAAGTTGCCCTAGGGATCGAAAGGAACGGGATAGCCTACTACGGAGCACTGGCTGAATCAACCATTGATGCCTCATTGAAAGGCACCTTCAACGATTTGGCTGATATGGAACGAAAGCACATGGGAATCTTCCAAAACATGCTCGACTCCGTGGGCAAATATCGACCACCATATGCCGGTGAAGATGAACAGGAGTATGAGCTTTATCTCAAGGCACTCGTTGACTCCGCCGTGTTCGCTGACGATAAGGTTGCTCTTCAGATGGCGCGAAGCGCCGCTAGCCCCGCTGAGGCGATCCAAATAGCAATGGGCGCAGAGAAGGACTCCATTCTATTCTACAACGAGATGCGCGACCTTGTGCCTGAGCGAGAGCGGCCAATCGTCAATGGAATAATCAATGAGGAGAAGTCCCATCTAAGGCAGCTCTCCAGTCTTAAGAAGGAATTTGCTTATAAAGGAGAGTAAAGATGCAACAAGAGGAAGCAAAGAGAATGATGGAAATACTCCAGGACGCAATTCAAATGGAAGTGGATGGTAAGGAGTTTTATCAACGGGCAAGCCAGAAAAGCAGCAACAGGCTGGCTAAAGAGCTATTTCAAAGGTTGGCCATTGAAGAAGACGAGCACAGTAAGAAATTTGATGAAATATATCAAGCGCTTAAGAAAGGTCAGGATTGGCCTGATGTGAAACCGCCGTCTGCGAAAGGGAAGCAGCTTAAGTCTATATTTGCTGAGGTCACTAAAGAGCTGGGTAGTGAAATTAAGGTAGCCGAGCCTGAACTTGAGGCTATTAAGACGGCTATAGATATGGAGGTCAAGACTTATGATTTCTACCGCTCCCGAAGCGAACAAAGCGCCTTTCCTGTGGAAAAGCGGTTCTACAAAGCCCTGGCTGCCGAGGAGCGGGGACATCACCTTGCCCTCCTCGACTCCTATGAATACCTTACTGACCCGGCAGGATGGTTTGTTATGAAGGAGCACCGTCTGGATGGAGTCTAAACGGGCAGCAAAAATATTGGAGGGAGGAAATATGCTAGAGATTAAGCAGCTAACTGTAGCGGTAGACGACAAGGAAATTCTGCGTGATGTGAACATGACAATTAAGAGTGGTGAGACTCACGTCCTGTTCGGGCCCAATGGCAGCGGAAAGACGACACTGCTTATGGCCATAATGGGGCTCCCTAAATACCGGGTGACTAAAGGCAGGATTCTATTTAAAAGAAAGGACATTATGGGATTAAGCTTGGATGAGAGAGCCCGCTTAGGGATTGGCATGTCTTTCCAGCGGCCACCAGTGGTTCGAGGTGTAAAAACGCGCGATATGGTTGCCGCTTGTCTCAAAGGACAAGGAAATCAGGAAGATATCAACCAGCTAGCTGAAAAATCTGACCTGGCTGATTTTTTGGATAGGGAGATAAACTACGGATTTTCAGGAGGAGAAATAAAATGCTCGGAGATGATGCAACTACTGGCTCAAAAACCCGAATTGACCTTACTGGATGAGCCTGAGTCTGGCGTTGACTTGTCCCATGAAGCAGCAGTAGGTAAGATAGCTGAAGAGGAGGTAGAGTATCTAATGGCACGAGGGTTAACTCGCACTGAGGCTACAGCCGTGATAGTCCGTGGTTTTCTCAATGTCGATATTGAGGGGCTACCACCAATGCTCAGTGCCGAATTGCGCCGAGCTGTTGAAGCTAGCGAAAGGGATGTTATGTAGATAAGGCTACCAGGGCAGGACTCAGCAGATGGGCTTGAAAGGAAATAAATAAAGGAAGTAACAAATGAATTTATTGGCTTTACGCAAATTGAGATATGGGTTGTATGTGGTTAGTTCAAAGAAGGATGATAAGGTTAATGGACTGATAGCCAATGGGGTTAGCCAGGTCAGTGCTGTGCCAGCTAATTTTGTCGTCTCTATAAATAAGGAAAACCTTACCCATGAATTTATCAAAGCAAGCAAGGTGTTATCGTTTGCAGTTCTCTCTAAAGAGACGCCATTGAGCTTCATCGGCCGCTTTGGCTTCAAGTCCGGAAGGGAGATAGATAAATTTAAAGGTATAAATTTCAAGATAGGCAAAACCGGAGCACCGATAGTTCTGGATAACACGCTGGCCTATGTCGAAGCCAAAGTTATCAATGAAGCAGATCTGGGGACTCACACCGTATTCATAGCTCAAATGGTGGACAGCGACATCATCAAGGCGGGTGAGCCAATGACCTATGACTATTATTCCGAGGTCAGGCGAGGGCCTACTTCAAAGAAGGCACCACTTTATATTGAACAGATAACGGTGATAAAGGCTGAAAGGTATCAGTGCCGCCGCTGCGGTTACATCTATGACCCCGAGGTTGGGGACCCCGATGGTAATATTCCGCCCGGGACTCCATTCGAGCTGCTGCCTGATAACTGGAAATGCCCTATTTGTGGGGCGAATAAAAACTACTTTGACAAATTAGAGAGCTCATCAGAATAAGGAGGGAACGTGGATATTAAGACGCTATATCAAGTAAGTTACGGGATGTATGTAGTAGCCTCGGTCAAAGGAGACAAGTTTAACGGTCAAATCTCCAACACCGTGTTCCAGATTACCTCCGAGCCGCCCACGGTTGCCGTGAGTATCAACAAACAGAACCTCACTCATGAGTTTATCCGCGACAGCCGTGTTTTCGCTGCCTCAATTTTATCGCAGGATACCCCTCTGAGTTTTATAGGGAATTTTGGTTTCAAGTCGGGAAGAGATATCGACAAACTTGCTCAGGTGAATTACAAGGTGGGTAAAACCGGAGCTCCTATAGTTCTGGACCACACCTTAGGTTATCTCGAATTAAAGGTAATTAACGAAGTGGACGTTGGGACGCACACTATCTTCACAGGGGAATTGGTGGAAGCAGAGACTCTAAGAAGCGGAGAGCCGATGACCTATGCCTATTACCATATAGTAAAGGGGGGCACGGCACCAAAGACTGCCCCCACATATATAAAAGAGGAGAAGGTAGTCAAAAAAGTAGCTAAATATAGATGCACCGTCTGCGGCTATATATATGACCCTGAAAAGGGTGACCCCGATGGTGGGATAGCTCCGGGAACGCCGTTTGAAGAGATACCAGATGACTGGGTATGCCCTGTGTGTGGGGCAAGCAAAGACCAGTTTGAGCAGCTAGAGGAATAAAAATGGCTAACTCGAGGCAATTAAGACCAGGGATTTTTTCGGTTGGAGCTATTGACTGGGACCGACGGTTATTTGATGCGCTGATACCGCTTCCCGATGGCACAAGTTACAATTCCTATCTAATTAAGGGTAGCGAAAAAACGGCTCTTATTGACACGGTAGACCCCACCATGGAAGACGTGCTGATAAATCACCTGAACCAACTGGGGGTTGAGAATATAGATTATGTGGTTGCCAATCATGCCGAGCAGGACCATTCCGGTGCTATCCCCCAAGTCCTTGAAAAGTACCATGAGGCGAAGGTGGTATGCACACCCAAGTGTAAAGGGATGCTCGTTGACCTGCTCATGATTCCAGAGGAGAAATTCATCACGGTCAACGATAAAGAGACCATTTCGCTGGGGGATAGAACCCTGGAGTTCATCCATGCTCCCTGGGTTCACTGGCCGGAGACAATGCTTACTTACTTGAGGGAAGACAAAATACTGTTCCCCTGTGATTTCTTTGGTTCCCACCTGGCTACAACCGACCTGTATGTCAGGGATGAAGGGCAGGTCTATGAGGCAGCCAAGAGGTATTACGCCGAAATCATGATGCCCTTCCGAACTATTATTCAGAAGAACCTGGAGAAGGTGAAGGACTACGCCATTGACATTATTGCTCCCAGCCACGGCCCCATGCACGATAAACCTGAGTTTATCCTGAAGGCCTATCATAGCTGGGCATTCGACGAACCAAAAAACATCGTGGTATTGCCCTATATCTCAATGCACGATAGCACTGGCAAGATGGTCGAATACCTTGTCACAGCCTTATCGCAGAAGGGCGTGACGGTGAAGCAATTCAACCTCGCCGTAACGGACATTGGAAAGCTAGCGATGGCACTGGTGGACGCCGCCACAGTTGTTATCGGGACACCTACTGTTCTCGCCGGTCCACATCCAAATGTTGCCTATGCTGCCTTCCTGGCGAATGCCCTGAGACCCAATCTTAAATTCATCTCCATCATCGGTTCCTATGGTTGGGGAGGTAAGGCAGTTGAGCAACTCGCTGCGATGATTTCCAACCTGAAGGTGGAAATACTGGAGCCGGTATTGTGTAAGGGCTTTCCGAAGGAAACCGATTTCAATGCCCTGGATAATTTAGCTAGCACCATCGCAGAAAAGCACAAGGAGCACGGCTTTGCTTGATAATGTTTTACTAGAAGGAGATTATAATGCCCAAAGCAATAATAATTTACGAAACTAGAAGTGGCAATACAGGGGCAATGGCAAAAGCAATCGAAGATGGGATGAAAGAGGCTGGAATTGAAGTCCTATCGAAAAGGACTGTAAATGCAACAGCAGATGATCTCAAAAACGTTGATGCCGTGGTTCTTGGTGCCCCAACCTATCATCATGACATGACCGCTTCGATGAAAACATTCCTTTTCGAAATGGAGAAGGCAGACTTAAAAGGAAAGATTGGAGCAGCATTTGGGTCCTACGGATGGAGTGGTGAATCTGTTCAAATGATGACTGACACCATGAAGCATGTCTTTGGAATGAATGTAATAGAATCAGGATTGAAAATACTGCGCGAGCCAAGCGAAAGTGGCTTAAAACAATGCCAGGAATTCGGGAGAAACATTGCCGAAAAAATAAAATAATGTAAAAAGCAAGAGGTGATGGAATATAAAATGAAGTTGAAGATATTCTAACAAGCAAGGAGCGTGGAAGGAAGGATTCTTAAGAAAAGAGGAAGCAATGAATCACTGGCTGTGCAGTGAATGTCATCTGCTATATCGCGCAGCGTGGAGGGCCCGATCATCTCGACTCGAGACTGGTTCACGAGGAGTTAAAACACAAACTGAGATTGGAGATGCTATACGATGACCTCTTTTATAGAGAGGACTAGCGAGAATAATTGGAGGAGATAAGGCTATGGCTGAATTATCACTGCTGTTTGAGTCCAGATACTTCCCCCTGAAAAGGTTCTTTGATATTTACCACAGGTCTATGGAGGCTGGAGATTTCAATGAAAGGCAGCACCGGATAAAGACACCCCTAGAGCCACTTCTTCCTTCTGAAATAGACTAGCAGTGAGACCCCGATGGTAGCCATTACCATCAAAACTACAAAGTAACCCCAGTGCCATCCAAGCTCGGGCATAAAGCTGAAATTCATTCCATAAATACCAGCAACAAAGGTAAGCGGTATGAATATCGCCGCGAAGATGGTTAAAATTTTCATCACCTCGTTCATTTTGTTGCTGATACTTGAAAGATAAACATCGAGCATGCCGGAAAGCATATCCCGGTAACTCTCCACGGTATCTATAATCTGGATTGTATGGTCATAAACATCCCTGAGGTATATGCCCGTGGATTTATGAATAAGCGATGACTCGCCCCGTTCCAGAGAATTGACCACTTCCCTCAGGGGCCACACGGACTTTCGCAAGAATATCATTTCTTTCTTGAAGGCACGGATAGCCTGCAGTGTTTCCAGAGTCGGATTTGTGGTCAAGTCCTGCTCTATATCCTCTATCCCTTCTCCAAGTTGTTCCAGGACCACGAAATAGTTATCAACGATACAGTCAATTAAAGAGTAGGCAAGATAATCGGCTGCTGATTTTCTGTGACGCCCTTTCCCCTTCCTGATTCTTTCTCGTAGAGGCTCAAAGATTTGTCCTACGCGTTCCTGGAACGAGATAACGAAGTTTGAGCCGAAAATTAAGCTGACCTGCTCCGCTTCTAACTCTCTCTTTTCCTTATCATAGTAGAGCATCTTCAGAACAACGAAGACATGGCTTCCGAAATCTTCCAGTTTTGGGCGTTGCTGGGTATTAACGATGTCCTCTAATATGAGGGGGTGCAGGTCAAAGTGTTTTCCGATTTTTCCCATTGCCTCCATATCATGGACACCGTCTATGTTTATCCAGGTGATGGTGGGTTTGTCCTTGAAGGGAAAACATTCTTCAACCGTTTTTGCTTCCTTCTCCTCAAGTTGTGTTTCATCGTAATCAATGATTCTAATTCTTACCTTTTCAATCTTCCTCTCTCCCACATGGACCAGTGTCCCGGGAGCAAGACCTACCTTTTTGTATGCCTTCTTCATAACCAATCTGGGCATTCCGTTCACCTCCTCCGTATATTTAAGAAGCCCTTTCCTCCCGCGTCATCGGTGGGTTCGCACGGCGATGGAACTTCAGGTAGCTGGAAAACTAATGCGGCGTCACCACCGGCAATTGCTCGAGCGCAGCTTTGGCGTGCTCTTCAGGGAAAGGCTGGTCCTCCAGAGCTCCATCGACGAAATTCTTGAAAGCGGTGAGGTCGAGATTACTGTTACCGTCCAGCAGAAACAGAATGTTCTTACGCTCGTTCCGCTGCTTGAAGTCCAGTGCCTCATCCAGCACCGCCTTCACGGCATAAGAGGTCTCGGGTGAAGGTATCAGCCCCTCAGTGCGGGCGAACACTACGGCTGCTTCAAAGGCTTGTAGTTGTGTGTAGGTCCTTGCCTCAATCTGTTTTTCGCGGTACAAAGCACTGACCAGCGGAGACATCCCGTGGTACCGCATACCACCAGCATTGATACCCGGTGGAACAAAGCTGTGTCCCAGGGTATACATCTTCAGCATTGGGGCTAAACCCTCGGCATCTCCATAGTCATAGGCATACCGTCCTTTGGATAAACTTGGAGCAGCAGCCGTCTCAACGGCAATTATCCGTGTCCCTCGCTTGCGGTCTCGGTAAAAGGGAAAGGACAGACCGCCCAGGGCGCTGCCACCCCCCACAGCACAAACAATAACATCGGGATTAGCCCCAGCCTGGCGCATCTGGATTTGCGCCTCAAGACCGATAATGGTCTGGTGCAGCAGAACATGGTTCATCACCGTGCCCCAGGAAAGCTTCGTATCATCATGAGTCTTGGCTTCATAGAAGGCTTCGCTCAGGGCGCTGCTCAAGCTGCCGGGTGAATGGGGGTCTTGTGCCAGTATCTTCTTACCGGAGAGCGTCTCCTCGCTTGGACTGGGGACGACCTCGGCTCCCAGTATCTCCATGACATAGCGTCCGTATGCCTTCTCCTCATAGCTGGAGCGCACCATATACACCTTGCACTGGATGCCGAAATAGTTGCAGGCGATAGCCATGGCGGCTCCCCACTCCCCATTTCCGGTAGCGGTAACAATACGCTTTACGCCTTTCTCCTGGGCAGCGTAATATGCCTGAGCCACAGCGGTGTTCATCTCATGGCCTCCCGAGGGGCTGCTGCCTTCGTGCTTGTAAAACACCCTCGCCGGCGTTTCCAGACTCCTTTCGAACTCTTGGGCACGGTAGAGGGGTGTTGGTCTCCACTTGAGGTAAAAGTCCCGGACTTCTGAGGGAATTGGTATGTCTCGTTTATCCCTCTCAAGTTCCTGGTCAATGCTGGCGGAAGAAGCCAGTTGGGCGAGGTCGTGGTGGCTCAACGGATAGCCACTTGAACTCATCGTGGGCGGCACATTAAACCCTAAATCAGGAATGATGTTATACCACTTATTGGGCAGCTTGTTGGCTTCGAGCGAGATTCTCATGTTACCTCCTCCGCTTTGTTACCGTCTCACTCCCGGCAGCGCGTCAGGTTCTACCTGCTATTGTATGAGCGATTCGCCACTGTGTCAATGGCTCTGATGTTTGGAGCGATGGCTGGCAATGTCCCGGTCTGACGAGTAGAATATCGCTTTGCCGAATTCACCAAACAACTGATTGAGCTGTGCGGTAGGATAGGCGCTGACTTGAAATAATACATCTTTAAGGAGGATAATATACTGTATCCGACTGTCCTGAAGGTACTGGAGGAATTTGAAGATTTTGGCTACTGCTGCTTTACCCTTGGCAAGACTGGTTTTCCTTGTCAGAGATAGGATGCGAGACCGCTAAGTAGGAGGGACGAGCTATGGCTAAATTATCGCTGCCGTTTGAATCCAGGTACTTCCCCCTGAAAAGGTTCTTCGATATTTACCACAGGTCTATGGAGGCGCCAGAAGAGTTCTGGGCTGAACAGGCACGCCAGCTTGATTGGTTTAAGACCTGGGACAAAGTGCTGGAGTGGGAGCCGCCCTTCGCCAGGTGGTTTGTAGGTGGGCAGTTGAACGCATCATATATATGTGTCGACCGTCATGTTAAGACCTGGCGGAGGAGCAAGGTAGCAATATACTGGGAAGGTGAACCAGGAGATGTCAGAGTCCTTAGCTATTCAACGCTATACAGTGATGTCAACAAGTTTGCTTCTATCCTGAGAAGTGCCGGGGTGACAAAAGGGGATAGGGTAGCCCTGTATCTCCCTATGATACCTGAGCTCCCCATATTTATGCTTGCCTGTGCCAGGATCGGTGCTATACACACCGTCATTTTTTCAGGCTTCAGTGCTCACGCTCTAGCCGATAGGCTCAATGACATAGGAGCCAAATTGCTGGTAACAGCCGACGGTGGATTCAGGAGAGGAAAGGTCGTGCCGCTCAAGGAGATAGCGGACGATGCTGTTGCCCTGAGCCCTTCGGTGGAAAAGACTATTGTGGTAAAAAGAACAGGCAAGCCCGTGGCTATGAAGCAGTCGAGGGACTTCTGGCTTCAGGACTTGCTCGAGGAGGCAGCACCATTTGTTGAACCCGTGTCAGTAGAGTCAAACCACCCGCTCTACATACTTTACACCTCAGGTACCACAGGTAAGCCTAAGGGGATAGTTCATAGCACTGGGGGTTACCTTGTCCAGAACTATTGCGCCTACAAGTGGGCATTCGACCTGAAAGAAGAATCGGTCTACTGGTGTACTGCTGACGTGGGTTGGGTTACCGGACATAGCTCGATAGTCTATGCTCCTCTAGCACATGGTGCCGCCATTGTTATCTATGAAGGGGCACCAGATTATCCCGCGCCTGACAGGTGGTGGAACATAATCGAGAAATACGGGGTTAGCATATTGTATACCTCTCCCACCGCTATCAGGATGTTCATGAGATATGATGAGGATTGGTCAGGGAAGCACGACCTGAGCAGCCTGGAGCTACTAGGGAGTGTCGGTGAGTCCATTAACCCGGAAGCCTGGTTATGGTATTACCAGCATATAGGTGATGAGAGGTGCCCTATAGTTGATACCTGGTGGCAGACCGAAACCGGTGGCATCATGATATCGCCCACCCCCGGGATAGAATGTGTTCCACTAAAGCCCGGCTCAGCAACCTTCCCTTTGCCAGGAGTAGACGCAGCTGTGGTCAATGAAAGTGGTGAGCCGGTCAACCCCGAAGAGCGAGGACTTTTGGTGATAAGGAAACCGTGGCCAGGCATGCTTCTTGGCATCTACGGTAACCCGGAGCGGTATAAAGAGGCTTATTGGTCAAAATTTCCAGGCATGTTCTACACAGGCGACTACGCAGTAAAGGACAGGGACGGATATTTTTGGATTTTGGGCAGGGCTGATGAGGTGCTTAAAATTGCCGGGCATAGAATCGGTACTGCTGAACTGGAGGACGCCGCCGTGTCGCATCCTCAAGTGGCTGAAGCAGCAGTAGTGGCTAAAGCTCATCCAGTAAAGGGTGAGAGTATAGTCATCTTCATCGTGCTAAAAGAAGGGGTCAGCCCTTCCCCAAACCTGAACAAAGAACTGGCCAAGCACATGCGGGATATGGTAGGGCCAATAGCAACCCCTGACGAGGTTTATTTTGTTGGTAAGCTGCCCAAGACGAGGAGCGGCAAGATTATGCGGCGAGTACTGAAGGCGGTGGCTACTGGCGCTAATATCGGTGACCTCACCACGTTGGAAGACGCGGCTTCCGTGGAGGAGATAATCAAGATTTGCCATGAAGTCAAGAAAACGGAGGAGGCAAAGTAGGGGACATCAAATGTTAACATCTGCATCGTAAATTTAGAGGAAACCTGTGCCGGGGAATACACTGCCTACTTTCAGGGGCTGGTTGGGAGTGCTGAGTAAGGGCTTTTCAAAAGAAGCCCATTTCAAAGGACTGGGTACTGTGGCAACTACTGTTGCTGAAAAAATGGATGAAAAGGAGGTGAGAAAATGAAATTTGGAGACATTCTAAAAAGCCAAGAAGCTGAGGGGAAGGAAAAACATGTCCCGATAATCGAGGTCGGTAAGGGAAGAGGTGAGGCAGGTGCAGATATCGTCCATGTGGTAGTGGGTAAGGAAATTCCCCATCCCAACACCGTAGAGCATCATATTGCCTGGATAGAGCTTTATGGAGTGAAGAAAGATGGACAGGTAATAAACCTCGGTCGTTCTGCCTTTGCACCTTCCTATACTAATCCCAACGTGAGGTTCCAGGTACCGGTGGAGCAATTTAAAGCTTTCTGCGCTCTTTCCTATTGCAACATACATGGTTTATGGGAAAACTGCGTAGAGGTATAGGAGGGTAATAATATGTAAACAAGGTAAGTCGATGAGAGCAAAAAATGAGGATAAAGGAGGTATGACATGGAAGAAGTAAAGGAGCAACTGATAAGTCTTCCCCGACTGGGCGAGCCAGCACCAGCTTTTGAAACTGTATCTACTCATGGGGTGCTCAAACTGGAGGATTTTAAGGGAAGCTGGCTAATTCTCTTTTCCCACCCGGCGGATTTTACCCCGGTGTGTACCACTGAGTTCATAGCTTTCGCCGAAATCTTTCCGGAACTGCAGAAGAGAGGCGTGGAGCTTCTGGGTTTGAGTGTTGACAGCGTCTCTTCACACATCGCCTGGGTGCGTAATGTCGAAGAGAAAACAGGGGTAAAGATACCATTCCCCATCATCGCTGACCTCAACAAGGAAGTTTCCCTCGCCTACGGTATGATTCATCCAGGGCAAAGCAAGACTGAGACTGTCAGATGTGTATTCATAATCGACCCCAACCAGATTATCAGGACAATACTTTATTACCCGCTAACCACCGGCAGGAACATGGCTGAGATACTGCGAATAATAGATGCCCTGCAAACGACAGACAAAAATGCGGTGGCCACCCCAGCTAACTGGCAGCCGGGTGATATGGTAGTGGTGCCGCCACCGAACACACAGGAAATGGCTGAAGAGAGGATCAAGCAGGGGTACGAATGCGTGGATTGGTATCTCTGCAAGAAGAAGCTCTAGGCGAAATAGGAGGAGAATATGGCATGCATAAGCCCGGATGGAAAACCTACCGAGTCAGGTACAAAGATGCTCCGTGCGATTAAATCAGGGCTGGGGTCTGCTGAAGAAATTGCCAGTAGTGCCGGGCTTCCTTTGTTTAGAGTTAGAAGCGGGCTCCGTGAACTTACCCAGGCGGGCTTAGCCAACCAAAAGGATGATAAGTATGAGTTATCACCCAGAGGGGTTGAACTGGTAAGTACGCTGCCGACTTAGCTAGAAAAAGATATATTAGATGAAGAACTCGACAAGAAATCATGTTGTGAACCTTGTCATCTTGCTGTTAGCCCCGTTCAAGTCGGTATCTGGCTTTGTCTTGTTGGGAGGCAGAGGACGACTAGCTACAGAAGCTAGCTTCTCGTGGTCAAGAGACACTGGAATTGACGTGCATAAGTAGCTTGCCGTTGGAGTATTGGTTATGGTGGTGCTGTGAGAGAAATCCCACAGGTTCTGGAAAAATGTTGCTCTGTGACGTGCTGCCAAAAACAATGGCAAGCTGTGAAAGTGGGTGAGGCAGCGAAAAGATAATGGCCGATAGAATCGGTTCCAGGAAGTCTGGGAAAGCTTCAGTCCATATTACTGGTATGACTTGCACCACGTGTGCAGCTACTATCGAGAAGGGGCTTTCTGAGACGCCTGGCATAGAGCAGGCCAACGTTAACTTCGCTTCTGAGAAGGCTTCTGTAGAATACGATCCCACCAAGGTGGATCTGACCAAGATCAAAAATGCTATTTCACAGATGGGTTATGGGGTCGCAACCAAGAAGTCCATATTCCCAGTAGGCAGCATGACCTGCGCTTCCTGTGTTGCCCGGGTAGAAGACGCCCTCTCCAGCGTACCGGGGGTGATTTCAGCTAGTGTCAATCTGGCTTCGGAGAAGGCCACTGTAGAGTACGTAGGGGAGACGGAACTGGCTGACTTGAGGCGGGCGGTAAGAGACGCCGGCTATGAACTCGGTCCTGAGATTCAGGCTTTAGAGGATGTTGCCACTGCTGCCAGGCGAGAGACTCGAGCCGTAAGGAATAGACTTATCATCGCTATTGCCCTCGGCGTATCGATTATGCTTGTGGGCTTTGGGCCTTCTTTTGTCGGGAAACCCTATCTACTGTGGACTTTGGCCACGCCCGTGCAATTCTGGGCCGGGTGGTCATTCTACTGAGGAGCATGGGGTGCACTGCGGCACAAGACCGCCGATATGAATACCCTAATTGCCCTAGGCACCTCAGCAGCATACTTCTACAGCATGGTAGCTGTTCTCTTCCCTGGACTTCTGACCACTGCTGGGCTGGAACTCCATTTGTACTTCGAAGTCTCCGCCTTGATTATTGCCCTGGTCCTCTTGGGTCGCTTTCTCGAGGCTAGAGCCAGAGGGCAGACGTCAGAGGCAATAACGAAGCTCATTGGTATGCAGCCGAAGACGGCTCTAGTTATTCGCGACGGCGAAGAGCGGGAAATTCCCGTGGACGACGTTCAGGTCGGTGACCTTATACTGGTGCGGCCCGGTGAGCGAGTGCCGGTGGATGCTATTGTTCGCCAGGGGTATTCCAGTATTGACGAGTCTATGATTACCGGAGAGAGCATTCCCATGGAGAAGAAGGTGGGTGATGAGGTTGTTGGCGCCACCATTAACAAAACAGGCAGCCTTAAGGTCGAGGCGACCAAGGTGGGGAAGGATACAACACTGGCTCGAATCGTCAGGATGGTAGAGGAAGCCCAAGGAAGCAAGGCTCCTATTCAGCGTCTGGCCGATGTCATTGCCAGATACTTCGTGCTAGTGGTGATTGGCATCGCCGTCGTAACCTTCATAATCTGGTATTCCGCTGGGCCACCCCCAGCCCTCACCTTTGCCATCCTTAACTTTGTCGCTGTGCTAATTATCGCTTGTCCCTGCGCTTTGGGACTGGCGACTCCAACCGCGATCATGGTGGGTACAGGCAAAGGAGCAGAGTATGGTGTTCTAATCAGGAATGGCGAGGCCCTGGAGAGATCTCACCAGATAAGTACAGTGGTCCTGGATAAGACAGGCACTCTCACCCACGGTGAGCCTGCAGTAACTGATATAGTGGCCGCCCCATCTTCTTCCGAAGAAGAGATTCTCCGGCTAGCCGCCTCCGCTGAGCATAGCTCAGAGCACCCACTTGGCGAGGCTGTAGTGAAGGCCGCTTCACAGAAGGGCCTGGAGTTATCTCCACCCTCAGATTTCAATGCTATTCCGGGACGCGGCGTGGAAGCTTTGGTAGATGGTGAAAAGCTTCTCTTGGGCAACCTTGGGCTAATGAAGGAAAGAGGCTTTCCTCTAGACGGAATGGAGGAGCAAGCCAACAGGCTGTTTGGGGAAGGTAAGACAATAATGTTCTTGGCCCTGGATAGTCAGGTGGTGGGAATCATCGCCCTGGCTGACACCCTTAAGCCCAACGCTAAAGAGGCAGTGGAGACGCTGCACAAGATGGGCATTCAGACAGCGATGCTTACTGGAGACAACCGACGCACTGCCGAGGCTATCGCACGAGAGGTTGGCATTGACCGCGTCCTGGCCGAGGTGTTACCTGAGCATAAGGCCGAGGAGATCAGAAAACTGCAGGAGGAAAAGGTAGTGGCAATGGTAGGTGACGGAATCAACGATGCCCCGGCATTAGCCCAAGCGGATGTGGGTATCGCTATCGGCACGGGCACCGATGTAGCCATGGAAACAGGAGATATCACGCTGATTAGCGGTGATTTGATGGGAATTACAACTGCTATATCCCTGGGCAAGCGCACCATGAGGACCATCAAGCAGAACCTCTTTTGGGCCTTTGCCTACAATAGTGCCCTCATTCCTGTGGCGGCAGGGGTGTTGTACCTTGTCTTCGGGCGTACCGGTGTACCATCCGGGCTTCACTTTATTCTGGGCGACTATGGTTTCTTGAATCCGATTCTGGCAGCGGCAGCCATGGCAGCTAGCTCCATTACAGTGGTATCCAACTCACTGCGTTTAAGAAGGTTTAGACCAGCCAGGTTTGAAAAGTAATTCAAGGAGGTGTCCCAATGACTATTGATCCAGTTTGCAAGATGGAAGTGGAAGAGAGCAAGGCCGCAGCTACCTCCGAGTATAAGGGAAAGAAATATTACTTCTGCGCTGTCGGTTGCAAGAAGGCTTTCGACCAGAACCCTGAGAAGTACGTCACCGAGGGAAATAAGTAGATCTGCTGAGGAGGAAACCAAGGTGTGGAAGTGTACCAATTGTCATCATGTAGAATTTACCATTGATAAACCTGAGCATTGTCCGGTCTGTGGTGCCCGCAAAGAGAAGTTTAGGAAGGTGGTCTAGCTAGATGGACAAAAATTTGCTTAAAAGCTCGGATTGTATAAAGGGAGGTGTCTAATGGGTGAGTTTATAGAAGTTTCTAAAATAGATGAACTGAAAGACGGGGCAATGAAAGCAGTCAATGTAGCAGGACGTGAGATCCTTCTAGTTAAGGTTGGGGATAAGTACCATGCTGCCAACAATCGCTGCCCTCATATGGGGGCAAGGCTCTCTGACGGTATCCTAGACGTAACGACTGTTACTTGTCCTCGGCATGGAGCTCAGTTTGACCTCAGTGATGGTCATGTCATCCGATGGGCCAACATGCCAGCTCCAGTCTCGACGATTGGAAAGTTGATCAGGCGACCCAAGCCATTGACTACATATGTTGTGAAGCTAGAAGGAGAGAGCATTCTAGTAGAGATCTAGATCGCTTCACTAAGGGTTATAGGTCCCTTATAGGAGGTCAATAGAAAATGAGGGTTTCTTGCAGTGCCAATGAAGTACAAGGGCTCAGCCCTGAAGAGATAAAGGCTATCCTGAATAGCGATAAACATGGCGAGTACACCGTGTCACGCGACAACTGATTAATGGCATATGGGAACACCCAGCCCTGACTCATCATTTGAGCCAAGTAATAGGTTAGGAGGTATAAAATGAAGGGAAACTTTGAGACAAAGCTTCAGGTCAACAACGTATCCATCGAACTTAACCCGTTCGTTGAGGAGTTTCTAGCTCGGACTGTGGCTGGTGCAGGTTCTTCGTTGAAAGGAGCTGAGAATATACAGAGGCTGGAGCTTTATCTGGAACAAGGCGATATTAAGATCGTTGTCGATGGGAACGAACTTCCCCTCACTCCCTTTCCCAAGGACGTCATCACCAATACCCTAGTTGGTTTGGTCTCCTCACTAAAAGGGGTGGGTAAAATGGACAGTTTGCAGATTAGCGTTAAGGCAAAATGACACGGAGACGACTTAAGCCTGAGTCATGCCGGGAATCTCCATTTGTGGGGGAATTGAGTGGATATCCCAAATACGGGACTTGAATGGAAGTGAATTTGTAGCGAGAACTGAGGTTATAGGAATTGTTGAGGCGATGGTTTGCTCCTGGATGCGCCACCCTGTCGAAGACAGCGAGGAGTAACACTAGATTGAAAATCCAGAATGCAGTTTCGCTGTTGAGTGGGAAGTTTTATGCCTAATCGGCTGATAAACGAGCTCTCTCCCTATTTGCTGCAACACGCACATAACCCGGTGGACTGGTACACATGGGCACCAGAGGCATTTGAAAAAGCTCAACAGGAAGACAAACCTATTTTCTTGTCTATCGGCTATTCAACCTGTCACTGGTGCCATGTAATGGCACATGAGTCATTTGAACACCCTGAAGTAGCCAGACTGATGAATGAAGTCTTTGTTTCCATTAAGGTAGATCGTGAAGAACGTCCTGATATAGACAATATCTACATGACCGTCTGTCAAATGATGACAGGCAGCGGAGGATGGCCTCTCAATATCATCATGACGCCAGATAAAAGACCTTTCTTTGCCGCCACTTATATTCCAAGGGAGGGACGATTTGGAATGATTGGTATGCTGGAGCTGCTCTCGCGCATTAAGGAGTTTTGGACAACACAGCGAAGCGAAGCGTTGAGTTTGTCCAATAGAATCACTACCACCCTCCAACGGGTGTCGCAGGATGCACCTGGTGAAGAACTAGATAGACCTACCCTGGAGCTCGCCTATGAACAGCTTGCTAAACGCTTTGATGAGCGGCATGCTGGTTTTGGTGGTGCGCCGAAGTTTCCAACCCCGCACAATCTCCTCTTTTTGCTTCGTTACTGGAAGCGTACTGGCAATGAGAAAGCTTTGGATATGGTTGAAAAAACCCTCCAAGCGATGCGGCGAGGTGGCATTTATGACCACCTTGGGTTCGGTTTCCACCGCTATTCCACAGATTCTCAATGGCTTGTGCCTCACTTCGAAAAGATGCTTTACGATCAAGCTATGTTGGCTATGGCTTACACCGAGGCTTATCAAGCAACTAGAAAAGAGGATTATGGAAAAACAGCACGGGAGATTTTCACCTATGTTTTGCGAGATATGACGGCACCAGAAGGTGGGTTTTACTCTGCTGAGGACGCTGATAGCGAAGGAGAAGAAGGGGAGTTTTACTTTTGGACACTGGAGGAAATTCAACGGGTGCTGGAAGGTGAAGAAGTAAATTTAGCTGCTAAGGTGTTCAACATTGAAAAGGACGGCAATTTCGCGGAGGGGGCAACTGGAAAGCGAACCAGTGTGAACATTCTGCATTTGAGAAAATCGCTTGGAGAGCTTGCCTCTGAGCTGAATCTGTCCCAACAAGACCTTCAAAAGCGGCTGGAAGCAATACGGCAGAAATTGTTTGCTTACCGTGAGAAACGCGTTTATCCCGTTAAGGACGATAAGATTCTAACTGACTGGAATGGTCTCATGGTCGCTGCCTTCGCAAAGGGGGCACAGGTTTTTGTTGAACCTAGGTATGCTGAAGCTGTTAGACGTGCTGCAGATTTCATTCTTAGTAATATGCGCAAACCAGGTGGTCGGCTTTTACACCGCTATCGGGATGGACAAGTGGGCATAACAGCCAATTTGGATGACTATGCATTCCTGGTTTGGGGCTTAATAGAACTGTATGAAGCAATTTTCGATGTAAGTTACCTTGAAGTTGCTCTCGAGCTGAAGGACGATATGCTAAAACACTTCTGGGATGATGATGTTGGTGGCTTTTATCTCACGCCTGATGATGGTGAGAGTCTGTTCGTCAGAAAGAAAGAGATTCATGATGGCGCCATCCCATCTGGGAATTCTGTGGCAATGCTAAACTTGCTTCGTCTGGGACGCATGACTGCCGATTTCAATTTGGAAGAGAAAGCAGCAAAAATCGGGCGTGCTTTTTCCGAAAATGTCAAGCAAGCACCACTGGCATATACCCAACTAATGGTTGCTTTGGACTTTGGCATCGGGCCATCATATGAGGTGGTCGTTGCCGGCGACTCACAGGCAGCGGACACGAAAGCAATGTTGAAAGCACTCATGACTCAATTTATGCCCAACAAGATAGCGCTTCTTCGCCCCAGTGAACAAGAGTCACCTGATATCATTCACCTTGCCGAATTTACTAGATATCAGTCGAGCATTGAAGGCAAGGCCACAGCTTACGTCTGTTTTAATCATAATTGCGAGTTTCCCACCACAGACATAACTAAGATGCTGGGTTTGCTCAATGTGAAATAGATATTTTAAAAGCAAAGTATATGATGTTTCGCAGAGCTTTCTGTGGAAGAAGGGCGTTCATAAAGTCATGCATCACGCCGGATGTGATCTGACCGAGGCCTTAAAACAAGCTCCCCATGGCCCGGATATGCTACACAAGTTCCCAATAGTGGGAGAACTGCTAGACCAAAAATTGAGTTAGGTGATAATATGAGCGCATCAAGAAGCTGGCTACAATAATTGTGGAGGGACAAATGAGAAACGAAGATATTATTGTCTTACTAAATCAGGACCTCGAGGGTGAGCATGCTGCCATCATTCAATATTTGACCCACGCTTACGCTATGGGGGAAGGTGAGATGGCTTGCGAGATTGAGGCCATTGCCCGGGAAGAGATGCGTCACCTGGACTGGCTGGCCGAGACCATAGTCAACCTTGGTGGAACCCCAAGCCTCAAGAGGGGAGATATGCGTGTTGGCGGCGAGTCAGTTTCCGATTGGATGATGAATGATGTGCGTCAGGAGGAAGACGGAATCGCCTTATATGAGCAGCACATCAAAGCCATCAGCGACCCTCACATCAACCGGCTGCTGGGGCGAATCCTTTCTGATGAAAAGTCACACCGAGGCGACTTCGAGCACTTTGTGAAAAAAGCGGAAAGGGAAGGTGCTAAGGATATAAGAGGCACCCGCCAGGACAAGATTACCCGGGTTCTCAACTGGGGCATCGAGCACGAGTACACCGTAATCCTCCAGTACCTTTTGCACTCCTATATGACCGCCAACGAAGATGTCAAGAAAGAAATGCAGGACCAGGCTATAAACGAGATGCAGCATCTTGGGTGGCTGTCTGAGGAGATGATTGATGAAAAGGGTACCCCAAGGATTGAGCACATCGAGGTTGACCAATCAACAAAGACGGCGGACATGCTTCGTGCCGATATACAGATCGAGCGTGAGGTGGCTGCCGAATATGACCGCGCCGCCAAGGAGATTGAAGAGCCCGACCTGAAGAAACTTCTCAAGAGGATAAGAGACCACGAAGTATATCACGCTGAGGTATTCACCGACCTATTGAAGAAAGAAGAGGGGTAAGGTTAGTTGATTATTTCACAGTGGTGTATCAGCTAACAGCAAGTAGTATCCTGGGTTGGGGGGGTATGTTAACTATGGTGTGCTAATTCTGGAGAAAGACTGTTATTTAACGAAAGGAGGAAGATGGCATGTGGAAATGCACCAATTGTCATCATGTAGAATTTACCACTGATAAACCTGAGCGCTGTCCTGTCTGTGGTGCCGAGGCGGAAAAGCTCGTCCCGCATGAGCTACCGGGGATAAAAGGAGCTAAGACTCTGAAGAATCTTAAGAATGGTTTCGTTGCTGAGTCCCAGGCACATCTGAGGAATCTGGCTTTTGCCATGAAGGCTGAGCAAGAGGGTTATCCCCAGATAGCAAGATTATTCCGCGTTGTTGCCGAGGCTGAGGGAGTCCATGCCTTCAACTGTTTTCGCCTTCTCGGCGCTGTATCTAACACTCAGGAAAACTTAGAAAGTGCATTTGAGAGGGAGAATCTAGCCAGTAACACCTATCCCCAGTTCATTAAGGAGGCAAATGAGGAGAGTAATACACACATAGCGACTATCTTCAGTTACTCCCGTGATGTAGAGCGAGGACATGCCAAACTCTACGAAAATGCGCTGGAGCATATGCTTGCTGAAAGGGAGACCGAGTATCATGTCTGCCAAGTCTGTGGCTATGTCTCCGATGGGGTTCTTCCAGATGAGTGCCCTATTTGTGGTGCCTCTAAGGAGAAATTTAGGAAGGTGGTCTAGTTATGTGAGGAGGTTATGAGGTATTGAATGCCATCATGTGCAGAAATCTGGAAGGAGACCTTCAGGTGGTTACAAGCCTTCAAATTTGTCAGGGACACAGGTAAGGTTACACCTGGTAGATGGGAACCAAGTGGGGAGGGCATAAACCCCTGGGACGTTATGCGAAATCATGGACAACAGAAAAATTGAGTATAGGAAAACTTATCAAAAAGGAGGCGTGAAATGACAAAGAGACTACAGGTCTATAAGTGTGAGATATGTGGTAATATCGTACAGGTCCTGCACGCAGGAAAAGGAGAGCTTGTTTGCTGCAATCAGCCCATGAAGCTTTTAGAGGAGAAGACAGAAGAACAAGGGAGGGAAAAGCATGTGCCTGTGGCTGAGAAGACCGATAAAGGTATAAAGGTGGAAGTGGGTTCCGTTCCCCATCCTATGGAAGAAAAGCACTACATAGAATGGATAGAGGTTCAAACGGATAAGGGAATATCTACAAAGTTTCTAAACCCGGGTGATGAACCCCGGACAGAGTTTGAGATCGAAGGAGATATCGTTAAAACAAGAGGATACTGCAACATCCATGGGCTGTGGGCTGCCGGTAAATAGATGGAGGTAGGTTATGAAGAGCTTAAAGGGGACGAAAACGGAGAAGAATATTCTGACAGCTTTTGCGGGAGAATCCCAGGCAAGAAATCGCTATACCTACTTTGCCTCGCAGGCAAGAAAAGAGGGCTATGAGCAGATAGCAGCTGTATTTTTGGAAACAGCGGATAACGAGAAAGAACACGCAAAGAGACTCTTCAACTTCTTGGAAGGCGGACTTGTGGAAATCACTGCTTCCTACCCAGCTGGTGTGACAGGAAACACAAAAGAGAACCTGAAGGCGGCCGCAGAAGGGGAGAACCATGAGCATACGAAGATGTATCCCGGGTTCGCTAGAATAGCAGATGAAGAGGGATTTCCCGAGATAGCAGTGGCTGAAAACCAGCATGAGAAGAGATACTTAGCTCTCTTTGGCAACGTCGACAAGAACAGGGTTTTTAGAAGGGAAAAGATTGTGAGATGGAGATGTAGGAACTGCGGCTATATTCACGAAGGGACTGAACCGCCTGAGAAATGTCCAGCCTGTGCACACCCCAGGGCATTCTTTGAATTGCTGACAGAAAGCTATTAAACTGGTGACGCAGCCTGACCGCTAAGGTGCGGCTTGGGGCTTATATCTTTTCTGCACATAGGTTGGCATGGTTCAGAGGCCACCTACAGCGGCTTGCCAACGGGCATTATATACAAAGGCTTGATTTGCTCGTCTAGCTGGAGAACTTTTCTCACCTGTTCATCATTGAAGGCGCCAACTTCCACTGTAGCTAAACCAAGAGCTACAGCCTGGAGGTGGATGTTTTCGCCCACGTGTCCTACCTCCATGTGGACATATCTTTCACCACGTCTGCCATAGGTATAGGAAGTACGGAGGTAAATTGCGCAGATGATGATGTTAACAGGCGCTTCGGCGATAAATCTTTCGTCTAAGGCGGCGCTGGCTAATTCCTGCCTTAAATCGCCTGCTTGGTGTAGAACTAGCGAATGAGTGCTTACATCGTAGTGGTAAATGCCCGCCATCAGGTCATCTACAGTCCTGTTGCCCAAAACTGCGAAAATCTCCAGGGGATAGGTAGCTCCAGCGCTGGGTGCTGCTCTGACGCTTCCTGTCCCGGTGACGCCCTGCGCCGCCCATAGTATCTGACCTAATTGAGATAGAGTTACTGGCTCTGCGCGATATCTGCGAATTGACCTTCGTCCGGCGATGGCTTCTTCCAGCGAGAATTTGCTTTTTAGCTGGGGGGAGGGAAGTTTTGTCATGGGTTGAGGCTTGTTTGGCCTGGCGCGCAGTGGCATTTTTCTATCCTTTGATAATACCTAGAGGTACAGTCATAGCTACCTTCCTGGAGATTCCTGCCTGGTGAACTGCCTCAATTACTTGAGTAACATCTTTGTATGCCTGTGATGCTTCCTCAGCGAGGGAGGGGATATCCCCCGCTTTTACCAGGATGCCTCTTTCCGCCAGGTCCCTGGCAACATCCTTGCCTCTGAGACTCCTTCGGGCAGCGCTGCGACTTAACATCCTGCCAGCTCCATGACAGGTAGAGCCAAAGCTCTCCTCCATGGCTTTCTGAGTGCCGACGGCAACGAAGGAGCATCGTCCCATATCACCGGGAATAAGCACAGGTTGTCCTATTTCTTTATATCGTTCAGGGATATCCTTGTGTCCTGCTGGGAAGGCTCTGGTAGCTCCTTTGCGGTGCACGCAGACCTTGATTTTCTTATCGTCAACAGTGTGTTCTTCTATTTTGGCGATATTGTGAGCGACATCATAAATTTGTCTCATGCCGAGTTCTTCAGCGCTTTTGCCAAAGACTGTGGAGAAGCTTTCCCTGGTCCAATGGGCGATGCATTGCCGATTGTTCCAGGCATAATTGGCAGCACAGGCCATAGCGGCAAAGTAATCCTTGCCCTCTGGTGATTCTATGGGTGCGCAGGCGAGCTGTCTGTCAGGGAGGTTTATCCCATATCTTGATACTGCTTCTTCCATCACACGCAGATGGTCGGTGCAAACCTGGTGACCAAATCCACGAGAACCGGTATGAATTAGAACCAGTATCTGCCCTGTTTCGTCAATGCCCATAGCTTTAGCTGTCTCGGGCTCGAATATTTCCTTTACCACCTGGACTTCGAGGAAATGGTTTCCTGAGCCCAGCGTGCCTGCCTGTGGCATGCCTCTTTTTAG
>Ga0209986_10001255_pt1 | contig 24555 bp, 25 predicted proteins | sample BlataG_FD_183168 | JGI IMG/M metagenome (GOLD analysis project Ga0209986, IMG submission 183168) | Deep subsurface microbial communities from Black Sea to uncover new lineages of life (NeLLi) - Black_00105 metaG (SPAdes) (version 2) | ecosystem: Environmental > Aquatic > Marine > Oceanic >... | reverse complement strand
CTGGGCCGCCTTAACAAGACAGTGTAAGACATACTACAATACAGGAAGGTCAACTAGAGACTCTTCCTCATGTCCAGAGGCTGATGTGAAGAGAGCGCCCTCTGTTCTAATATTGCCCCTATCTTGTCCTAAGAATGGGCCCCACCTCACCGAACCAATGTGTCACGCTACCGTTCAGCCTATGTTTTAACCTACGTGGACTATGACGTGGGGGTTATAGTTTTGCTTATTGTTTCTGCTTGGGACTCGACGGGACAAGTAAGAAAATGGAGCACGCACTATCCGATTAGTAGCTTGAGAAATGCTTTCTTTGCCTTAGTCTTTAGAGTCTCCGTTTCCTTCAGTATTTTATCACTCTCAGCTATCTTATCAGATATTCCTTCAACGATTTCAGTCTGAATTTTGTTTTCGGGGATAGGAATGATTGTGGCTGCTAGTTCATTAGTGCCAATACGCATCCTTGACGAGCCTGTAAGCGAATACTCCCACTGTTTCAAGACGCAATCGCTTCTAAGAACAGCCCATAAATAATCTAGCGAGACTTCAGCAGAGTCCAGCGCAAATGGGAGCAATTCACTAGACCCCACGCACCCGTCATATTTGTCGTTTACTATGACTATTTTACCCTTTTCAGGTTGCAGTTTAGAAATAAGAATATTACCCGCTTTCAGGAGTATTTTTTCTGACCCAAGTTCAGGGACTTCTCTATAGTATGCTATTCGCCCTGTATCCTCGTCAATTTCCTCTAACTCTACTAAACGATAAAAATCTGAAGGGATTATCTTATCTCCCTTCTGTTGTTTGACTATTTTCCCAAGAGGTCTGTTTGGATACTTCTTTAACAGACAGATTAGCTGTTCACGCAAAGGATTATTGAATAACGCATCTAGGCGAGAACGAGGGTCATGACCAATACTCTGTACAAAAGTGCAACCGACATTACCTGTTGCTATTGGTAAACCTATCCTTTCCACAACCACTCTTTTGGAATCGTTAATCAGCTTATTGCTCTGCTTCATGTTGTCATCAATTTGACTGAAGATTGCATATACTTCTTTCAAGATATTCTGTTGCATAGCGTTATTAAAAGAACCATTGAATAAGGGAAGATATATTTCAAGATTTCTACAGCTCTGCAAGCTTAACTTAAATTGAGAAGAACCTACAGATAGGCGCTCCGCTTGCATCCTACCGAACTTGCTTTCCAAGTAATGAAGCAAGAACCGAGGTAATACCGAATCATTTTGTATCCTTATTCTCGCCATGTTCTCGGTAAAATCACATACATCCACATTTTCATCCAAGATTCCGACTTTGCCGATTGTTGCACCTACAATAGTGATAACAATATCGTTCTGCTTGAGTTGATACCTCTGGATTACTTGATGGATTTCTTTAGGGATTTTTATAGCCGTGTTAAGGTCTACTTTTAGGTCTTTCACGTCAATTACTCTTACATAGGGTATGTCACTTGGGTCGCTTTCCGAAATGACAGTTCCCTTGGGTAATCGCTTTCCGCCATTGACATCTGCTACGGTTCTTAATCTGACTAGTTCTCTATCATTCCTTTTACTATTCCTAAGATGCCCAATCTCATCTTCCACAATTGGATTAAACCACGCACAATCAAGGCGGTCATCCTTTTCAGTAATAGTGACTCCATAAGTCAGTGGATTTGTTTCAAAGATTTGTTTATTAGTAATCGCCATTTTGATATTTCTTAAACGACTCCAATATTTTCCCCAAGCCTCCCCATTCCGAGGTCATCCTTCCCGCATCGTTATGCCCAACATCTTGACTTATAGCCATGAATATTTTGGGTTGTTGCTCAGTGGAGCTGGCACGCTTTGTAAGGTATATTACAGAGGTCTTTACTCCAGCATCCGCATTTACGAAGGTATTACGCGGTAAAGAAATGACCGCTCTAATGATGAAGTTCTCTCTTAGCCATTGCCTAAATCTCTCCATAGATTTTCCTTGTCCCTCGGTGTTTAGAACACTCTCATCAATCACGGTTAACAGCTTCCCGCCTGGTTTCAACAAATCGTGATACCGCTCAATAAACATGATATTGGATTTCAGGGTAGCGGCTAATTTACCTACGGGAGAAGCTATTTGATATTGGTCAAGGATCCGTCTTTCATCTTCTTTGCTTCGCTGGTATTTCATGCTAAATGGTGGATTGGTTAAAACAACATCGAACTGTGTTTTAGCCAAAAGATTCTTCAGTTCTTTTCTCTCATTCGCTAATTCTTGGTCTAGCCCCTTTTCAACTAATAATTCTTTATCTAGTGTGTCTGCAAGGAAAATATGGCTTCCACCGTCACCATGTAAATACATATTTATCCTTGTTATCGGTACAATATCATCTTCACTTGCATCTATACCAAACAGACATTCCTCTCTTATCTTCTCCCTTAACGCTTCTTTATCTGACACGCTTTCAGGTATCTTATTGAACAAATCACTCAAAGCAAAAATTAGAAATCCCCCAGTTCCGCACGCACCATCAAGAATTCTATCAGGCTCGTATTCCCCAGTTTCAGGACTCTTACGAATTCGGAGGTCAGCCAACTTAGTCATAAACTTGACAACCGACCTTGGGGTAAAAAATTGACCAAGCTCTTTTCCCCTTACGGCAGCTTCAAGAAAAGTCTCAAATACTTTGCCGTTTATGTCGTCTTCAACACTTCTAAGGTTGAAATTCTCTATCATTTCAACTATTGCTTTCGTCGTAGAAGGTGACAAGTTAATTCTCTCATCCTTCTGAAAGATTCTCTTCTTATCACCTTTATCTACAAGAGCCTGGAATTCATCCCTGTAAGTCTGGAACAGAAAGTTGACCCAATCAAACCCTGCATTCTGTTCAACAGCACGGACACTGAATTTGAAGTCATCAACCGTAACTACTTGGTTAGCATTAAGCTTATCCTGCAGTCTCTTGTCCTCGTTCATCTTCACAAATAGAAGCTTTGTAAATTCGTAGAACGCTTTCTTAGGTCCAATCTTTTGCTTTCGTCTAATTAGGTCATGAGCTTGCTTAAAAGTACCCTTCAGTTCATCAATATGTGGAGTCCTGAATTCAAAGATGTGTTCCTTACTAACTACTGATTTCTTGATAGCATTGACTGAAATATATTCCTTGAGCTTATCGTATTTTGTATTTCCTTCTAGAAAATCCTTGAAATCAAGTGCAAGGATACGTTTATTCTGGTCTATTCTCGCAAGTAGTGTGTTTACTGCATTTGTCGCTAGGACGTACTGTATCGGGTTCTGACCAATGAAACCCCGATTTACGACTACAGCGTAATCTTGTGCTTCAGCGACATACCTCTCTATAGTTTCGTGGGGATTCTTAGCTTCAATTATTAATGCAGGGGTTTTTCCTATGCGAATTTGATAGTCTGGAACATGTGGGTGCTTCTTTCTGCCCTTACCAAGAACATAAGTCGGAATTGCGTGCTTGGTTAAGATGTTTGTATCTTTGTATCCCAAATCTTTGAGTAACCTAATTACAAAGAATTGCTCTACATCGCTTTCATTATGCAGAGCTTCTAACTCGCAAAATTTATTCTTCATAGCTGATGACACCTTAATGAATTAAACATATGTTACTTCACTTTTTCATAATAGTAGGCCCTCTTCATTCTCTTGTCAATAGCCTGCGCTAGCTCTCCTTTCCAGGTGCCTCATGCCCCTATTTTTCTCTTGCAAGTATCCGTTCTTACATACTAACTGCGACTTCAGCCTACTTCCGCTTTATCAAGCAAGACAACAAGAACGCAGACTTGATAGTTGACCAACTCTGGGGAGACAGTGTAGTATAGAGATGTGGATTGGCCTTGCCACAGGGGAATGAGCGTGGGCGACTCAACAAATACTGCCAACACAAGAGCTCCAGCCATGTCAAGTCCTCCGTTGCCACGCCTCTCTGCTGAAACTGCACGCAGGAGATGATGCCCCTCCTCTTGAATGCTATCGACAACTTTGTAGAAAATCCTCTGAGTAACCCTTACACATTTCAGCAGCTTATCTTACATGGTCGTAGTTTCCGTTATCAAGCGAAAGGAGCCCAGGTGTGAAAAAGATTGGCGTTTTAACCAGCGGTGGTGATGCCCCAGGGATGAATGCTTGCATAAGGGCAGTCGTCCGCTGCGGGGCCAGCCATAAGCTGGAGGTAATGGGCATTCGGCGTGGCTATGCTGGCTTGTTGGAAGGCGACTTTCTGAGACTGGATGCCAGGTCAGTAGCCAATATTCTTCAGCGTGGCGGCACTATCCTTGAGACTGCTCGCTGTGAGGAGATGAGATCCGAGGAGGGTATAAGGAAGGCGGCTCAAGCGGCACAACAGGAAGCAATTGAAGGATTGATAACTATAGGAGGGGAAGGTACCTTTCGTGGCGCAGCAGCCTTAGCTGAGGCGGGAGGAATAAGTGTAATTGGCATCCCTGGTACTATAGATAATGATGTCTATGGCACTGATTACTCCATCGGTTTTGATACGGCCATAAACACCGCTCTAGATGCTATTGACAAGATTAGGGATACTGCGAGTTCTTTGCAACGTCCTTTTTTCATCGAGGTCATGGGAAAGGATAGAGGCTTTATCGCCTTGGATGTAGGAATTGCTGGTGGAGCCGAGGACATCTTGATTCCAGAGACCAAGACGAAAATAGAAGAGCTTTGTCTTGATATCAAGCGTAGCTTCGAGAGAGGCAAGAAATGCAGCATCATTGTAGTCGCTGAAGGCGATGAGGTTGGGGGTGTGTTTCCCATTGCTCAGCAAGTTTGGGAAAGACTGAGAATCGATTATCGCGTTTCCGTCCTGGGGCATTTGCAAAGAGGCGGCTCACCAACAGCGAGGGATAGGATTCTAGCCAGCAAATTAGGAGCAGCGGCTGTTGATGCCTTGGCTAATGGCAAGACGGGTTACATGGTTGGGGAAGTGAAAGGGGAGATAGCCCTCACTCCGCTAAGGGAAACCTGGGAGAAGAGAAAGGAACTGGATAACAATCTGATTAGTTTGGCGAAGGTATTAGCTACTTAGGAGCATGAAGAAGCTATCCATAGGCAAGATAAGAGGCTTGCAGCAGCTAGCCAATGAGAAAGGCATTCTGGCGATGTGTGCCCTTGATCATAGAGGTTCACTTAAGAAGATGCTCGATGAAAAGCATCCTGGGAACGTCGCCTATCAGACGATGGTGGATTTCAAGCTAGACCTATGTCGAGTCTTGGGTTCCCATGCGAGCGCTATTTTGCTTGACCCTATTTATGGCGCAGGACAGGCAATTGCCGCCGGAGTTCTACCTAAATCCACAGGGTTGCTGGTAAGTCTGGAGGAGACTGGTTACTCCGGCGAGCCAGAGGCAAGGGTTACCGATTTGCTGCCTGATTGGAACGTGAGGAAAATAAAGAGAATGGGGGCAACAGCAGCTAAGCTTTTGCTCTATTATCGCCCCGACGTCGATGTTGCCAAAAGACAACTGGATATAGTGGCAAGGCTGGCTGCCGATTGTATAGAACAAGACATGCCTTTTGTAGTCGAGCCCATGAGTTACAAAGTAGAAAGCACGGAACGCAATCCTCAGGACTTTGCCAGGATGAAGCCGCGCTTAGTTGTGGAAACGGCAAAACAGATCACATCTCTTCCCATTGATGTGCTTAAGGCTGAGTTTCCCGCCGATCTTGCGTATGAGAAAGACAGGAGCCGATTGTCGGATTTTTGCCATCAGCTTAATGAGGCAAGTCAAGTCCCCTGGGTTCTTCTCAGCGCCGGCGTGGATTTCGACCTGTTCTACCAGGAGGTTGAGGTAGCTTGTCGGGCAGGTGCTTCGGGCTTTCTGGCCGGACGCGCCTTATGGCAAGAGGCTGCTCGAATGAGTTCTCGACATGAAAGATCCACTTTCTTGGAGACCACCGTGATTACGAGGCTCGAAAGCCTGAGCAAACTAGCCAATAGCTATGGGGTTCCTTGGTATGACAAGCTCGGAGCCAGTGAAGTAGACGAAAGCTGGCATTGCAACTACTGAATTGCCCATTCCTGCGAGTACTACAGCGGTTATATCAACGCAGGGTTTTCACCATGACTTGACGTGTTTGGCAATGATATTCATTGCCTCGAGCATTTCAGGCGAGGGAAGAAAATAATTGGTTCTTACCCTGGCATATCCATGCTTTGGTTCAGGCAGAATCCACAGATTTCCCTTAAGAGCGCTAGGATCGCTATCAGCGCTCAACAGTTTGTCGTTAAGCCTATAATCGAAATTGAGGCTCCGCGCCAGGGATTCATCTCCCTTCCATTCGATAGCCACTACTTTGCCCCATAAGGCTGAGCTTTTCCCCCTGACTAGCCTAGTCTTCTTCAGGGGGCGCTTTCCTGTAATGTTTGGGCTCTTGACAAGGTAATCGACAAAGTAGTTCGCTGCATACTGGCTGGCTACACTAACGACCTTTACGGAATCAATATTTTGCCGTCGGAGTTGGATGATTCCCTCTGGCCTTTGTCCTGAGGCACGACTTACTCCTACCTTCTCCTCGTCAGCACCTCTTTCCACCAACGTGGCCTCTACCCCCATTTTCCGAAGGTGTTGATAAAGCTCCTCTCTTCTTGGGGGACCGGCTTTCTTCCTCTTGCTGAGAGCTAAAGGCAATCCGATTGCCGCCAAAACAGCAAATAGAATGCCAAGAATACTACTCCACTCCATTGCTCCTCAGAGAGAACTCGCCTAGGTTTTCTCCAATTCAAAAGTGTAATTCTCAATAACAGGATTAGCCAGTAATTTCTTGCACATCTCGTCAACTTGTTGGTGAGCAATACCCTGGTCATTCCCTTCCAGCGTAACTTCTATATATTTGCCGGCACGAACGCTTGTTACGGCAACGAAGCCCAAATTATGTAACGCCCCTTTTATGGTCAAGCCTTGGGGGTCATTAACCGTCGGCTTTAAGGTGACATAAATCTTAGCTAGATACATTGTAAGTCCTTCCTATTCAGAGATTACTGTATCCTCATCCCCATAAGATGGTGAGCAACAACAGAGGAAAACCAATTCCTCAGCCCCAGTATTCCAGATTTTATGGCTTCGCCCAGGCATTATGGCAATTCCGTCACCGTCAGCTACTTCTCTTACCTCGCCTTCTACTCTTATTCTGGCTTTGCCTTGCAAGATATAGTAGGTTTCCTCTGACTTGATGTGGTAGTGTTCGACTGTGGCTTTGCCCGGTGACACCCTTGCTTCAGCCAGGCTTTGATTTCTCAAGGAAGAGTTGCTTGGAGCAAGAATCTCTCTGATTTCAGAGCCATCTTTGGTAATGAAGGCCTTGACCTTGTTCCTGTTGACAACCTCCATCCTGCTTTCCTTCGAGAACTACCTGGTCAGCTTACTGTACGCCTCGCGATATCTTTTCGATGTTCCCTCAATCACTTCTTGTGGCAACATAGGTACCGGCGATTCTTCGTGCCACCCCGAAGCCAAAAGCCAATCACGAACCGGTTGTTTGTCCAGGCAGGGCTGCGAGTGTCCTACCTCATATTGACTGGTATCCCAGAAGCGACTTGAGTCTGGTGTCAATAGCTCGTCAATCAGTATCAATTCACCATTAGCAAGGCCAAACTCCAGTTTTGTATCGGCAATTATGATGCCCTTGGTCTTGGCATAGTTCTGAGCATAGTGGTAAATAAGTAAGCTTTTCTCTTCCAGCTCTCTCATCAAGTGTTCCATGCCAAGCTGTTTCACATCTTTGTTATTCAAAGGGCGATCATGTTCCGTCTCACTTTTGGTAGTAGGAGTAAACAAAGGTTGATGCAATTCTTGCCCTTCTTCCATGTCTGGTGGCAAGCGGATGTTGCCCGCTGCTCCAGTTGCCTTGTACTCCGCCCAGGCTGAGCCAAACAGGTAGCCGCGCACAACACATTCAATGGGAATGGGCTTGGTTTTCCTCACAATCATAGAGCGACCAACAAGGTAATCAGGGCAGTCTCCAAGATGGTAATCTCGAAGAGCCCCCAAATCATCTACCGCCTTGACAAAATGATTGGGCACAATATGGGCTGTTTTCTCAAACCAGAACGCCGAGAGTTGATTCAGAACCTTTCCTTTGTCGGGTATGCCACAGGGCAGAACAACATCAAGGGCAGAGATGCGGTCCGTGGCTACTACGAGAAGCTTATCGCCCAGGTCATAGACATCTCGCACCTTGCCCCTTCGCCACAGGGGTAGAGGTAGATTGGTTTCTAGCAGAACAGTCATATTTGCTTACTCCGTACTATAGGGCACGCGGGGCCAACTCTTCTGCTTTGGCCTCTTCGATTTTGCTTGATCCGGTCAGCCCTAAACGTTCAAAAACACTGTCTATGTACTTCAGGTAGTAATCATAGTCAAACAGAGATTCCAGCTCAGCTTTGGATAACCAAGTCGCTATTTGTGCCTCTGCCTCAAGCAAGTTCAAGAAGCTCTTCTTTTCCTGCCAGGCTTTCATAGCTTTGGCTTGCACTAGCCTATAGGCTTCTTCGCGACCCAAACCTTTGTCGACTAAAGCTAACAGCACTCTTTGGGAAAAAATCAATCCTTGCGTAAGCTCAAGGTTACGACGCATATTCTCAGGGTAAACCTTGAGGCCTTTCATTATCGAGGCGAGCAAAGACAGCATATAGTCGGTTAACAGGCAGGAGTCGGGCAAGATGATTCGCTCTGTGGAGGAGTGGCTGATGTCGCGCTCATGCCACAAGGCAACATTCTCCATAGAGGTTAAAGCGTAGCCCCTTAGTAGTCTGCTAAGCCCACAAATGCGCTCGCAAAGCTCAGGATTCCTCTTATGTGGCATCGCCGAGGAACCTGTCTGCCCCGCTTCAAAGGGTTCTTCAGCTTCCAGAATCTCAGTTCGTTGGAGGCTTCTAATCTCAGTAGCGAATTTCTCCAGGGAGCTGGCAATTATGGCCAGACTGGTAACAAACTGAGCATGGCGGTCGCGCTGGATTATCTGGCTTGATAGTGGGGCTGATGCAATGCCCAATTTTTCACAAGCTATTCTCTCGACCGCAGGGGAAACTGTAGCGTAGGTGCCTACCGCCCCCGATATCTTTCCTACAGAAATCATTCTTTTAGCTTCACGTAGTCTTTGGGCGCTGCGCTTCATTTCCTCAGCCCACAAAGCCATCTTCAAGCCAAAGGTAGTGGGCTCTGCATGAACGCCATGCGTCCGCCCCACCATAACAGTATATTTATGCTCTATAGCTTTGTTTTGCAAGACAGCGACAAGTTCGGTGATATCCTGTTCCAAGACGTCGCATGCTTCCTTCAATTGAAGACCTAAAGCCGTATCTATAACATCGGAAGAGGTAAGTCCAAGATGCACGAAGCGAGACTCCTCACGTAGGCTTTCTGACACCGACTTAAGGAAAGCTGTCATGTCATGGTGAGTAACCTTCAGGAATTCGGCAATGCGTTCTAGCTTGTAGCTAGCCTTCCTTATCTTGGGTATAGCTTCTGGGGGAATTTCACCCAGCTTAGCCCAAGCCTGGCAAACAGCTATCTCTACCCTAAGCCACAGGTCAAACCTATTCTCCTCAGACCATATTCTCTTCATTTGTGGTCTGGAGTACCGCTCAATCATCTTATCCCTCAGCCAATTTGGTCTTGTATTTGCGATAGGCTTCCGCTATTTCCCCATGTTTAGTGCCCAAAATCTGGGCGGCAAGCAAGGCGGCGTTTTTTGACCCGCTTGTGCCGATGCCAACGCAGGCTACCGGAACTCCGGCAGGCATCTGGGCTATAGAAAGCAGGGCATCTATACCATCCAATTCACTGGAAGGTAGAGGGATACCAATTACAGGTAGCGTCGTCCAGCTAGCCATAATCCCAGGGAGATGGGCCGCACCACCAGCGGCGGCAATGATAACCTCGAACCCTCGCCCTTCCGCTTTCAAGCCATATTCCCTCAGCGTTTCTGGATTTCTATGGCCTGAGATAACGGACAACTCGTAAGCAATGCCCAGTTGCTGCAGCATATCCAATGCTGGCTGTATCATGTTGGCATCCGACTTGCTCCCTATGACCACACCGACAAGTGCCATTCAACTTATCTCCCTGAGGGCAATATCCGTTCTGTAATGGCAGCCCTCAAAATGAATGCTGGGTAACTGGCGGTAGACTTTCTCCCGAGCTTCAGCTAGGTCTCTGCCGCCTGCTACGACCGTGAGCACTCGCCCACCGTCAGTACAGACTTCTCCATCATCTCCCAGCCTAGTTCCAGCATGGAAAATCAGCAAATCCTCGTCAACCTCGTCCAAACCTTTTATGGGAAAACCCGTTTTATGGCTTCCAGGGTAACCTGCTGAAGCCATGACCACTCCCACACAGGCATCAGTGCTCCATTCCGCTTCCACCTGGTTGAGATTGCCTTGAACTACTGCCAAGAGGATATCTACCAGGTCGGTTTTGAGAAGGGGCAAGATAACTTGGGTCTCAGGATCACCAAAGCGAGCATTGAACTCTAGTGCAAGCGGCTCCTTATCAGTAACCATCAACCCAGCATAAAGCGCTCCTTTGTACGGCATTCCTTCGTTGGCCATCGCCTTTATTGCGGGCAGTAAGATGGTAGCGCTAACCTTTTCCACTAGCTGGTCAGGGAAAAATCCTGGGGGAGCATAGCTTCCCATGCCACCTGTATTAGGCCCTTGCTCGTTATCCCAGATTTTCTTGTAGTCACAGGCTGGGACCATAGCTGATATCGTCTTGCCATCAGTGAAAGCTATGAGGCTTACCTCTTGACCAGTAACATATTCATCAATTATTACCTTATCGCCAGCAGAGCCGAATATTCTCGCTTCCATGATGTCGCTAAGAGCCTTCCTGGCCTCCTGCATGGAGCCAGCTATGATCGCTCCCTTGCCACCAGCTAACCCATCTGCCTTGACTACGATAGGTGGTTGCTGTCCTTCAAGATATCTGGCAGCCTCAGGGTAAGAGGCAAAGACAACTCCTTTGGGAGAAGGAATGCCATATTTCTCCATCAAGTTCCTGGCAAAAACCTTGCTCGATTCTATCTGGGTAGCTGCTTTTGTGGGGCCGAACGCGGCAATACCTAAGCTATCAAAATAGTCTACTATGCCTAAAGCCAGTGGCAGTTCAGGGCCAACAACAACCAAATCAATACCGTTATCCTTGGCGGCTTTGCCAAGCACTTCCAGGTCTGTGGGATGGATGTCTAGATTCTCAGCTATAAACGCTGTGCCGGCATTCCCCGGGGCAACGAAAACTCTGTCAACCTTGGGACTTTGGAGCAACTTCCATGCTAAGGTATGCTCCCTAGCCCCAGCACCAATAACCAGTATCTTCAATGATTATTGCTCTCTTTCGACCCCACGATGGCGAGATTTTGACCAATCCTGCACTCCTATTCCCTACCCAGTGCTAAAGTCCTGGCATTTCTTTAGCTTTTTGCATTGACTTGGGCACTTCCTTCCTCTTATGTCCCCTTGTTTTCCCCCTTGCAATGCAAGCTTCTCACCATCATCCTACAGAATCTGCCTGTTGAACTTCTCAGCTTGCACGGGATCGAGCGCGTGGATCAACCTCAGCAATTCCGCAACATGCTCCTTCTCCTGCTCAAGGATATGTTCTAATGTGGCCACAGCTTCTTCGCTTTCCAAGCTCTCTATGTGCTGCTCATATTGGTTTATGGCTTGCAGTTCGTCTATTAGGTCCTCGCGTATCATTTCCAAGTCGGCCTTCACATCTTGCTGTTCATAACTGCCCTCTCCGAAAGGGAAATTCTCATAACGATAATCCATCTTCGCCTCTCCCTCGTTTATTCCCACTCTATAGTCGCCGGTGGCTTGCTAGTGATATCGTAAACCACCCTGTTGACGTTGGGTACCTCATTGACTATGCGGGCAGACATCCTAGCTAAGAGGTCATAAGGTAACCTCGACCAATCAGCGGTCATGGCGTCTTCGCTATTTATCGCCCTGATTGCTACCAGGTAGCCGTAAGTCCTGTAGTCGCCCATGACGCCCACACTCTTGACATCGGTAAGCACGGCAAAGCTTTGCCATAGTTGGCGGTAGAGCGCTGCCTTCTTAATCTCGTTCATGACAATCCAGTCGGCGGCGCGGAGTATTTCCAGCTTTTCCTTGGTTACTTCACCGATTATGCGGATGGCTAGTCCTGGCCCCGGGAATGGCTGCCGCCAGACCATATCTTCAGGCAAGCCAAGCGCTAGACCTACCTCTCGAATTTCATCTTTGAACAAATAGCGCAAGGGCTCAATAAGGGTGAACTTCATTTTGGCTGGTAAGCCGCCAACATTGTGGTGGCTCTTTATCTTGGCGGAGGCTTTCGTTTCAGTAGTAGTGCTGCTTTCAATTACATCGGGGTAGAGCGTGCCTTGAGCCAGGAAATCGACTTCGCCCAACTTAGCTGCCTCCTCCTCAAAAACGCGGATGAATTCTTCACCAACAATCTGCCGCTTCATCTCAGGATCGGTTACCCCATGTAGGCGTTCCAAGAATCTCTCGCTGGCATCTACATAAGCCACGTCCATTTTCAGATTACGCTCAAAGGTGCTAAGCACTCTCTCCGGTTCCTCACGGCGCAACAAACCATTATTTATGAACAAGCAGGTCAAGTTATTGCCAATAGCACGGTGAACAATGGTAGCGGTCACGGCTGAATCAACCCCGCCGGAAAGGGCGCAGATAACCCTGTCATTGCCTACTTGTCTTTGCGTCTTGCCCACAGCTTCAGCTACGAAATTGGCCGGTGTCCAATCCCCACGGCAGCCGCAGATTCCAGAAAGAAAATTCTGGAAGATGTTTTTCCCTTGCGGAGTGTGGGCAACTTCAGGGTGAAACTGGAGCCCAAAGATATTGGTGTCATTCCCTATGACAGCGAAGGGAGAGTTTCCGGTATAAGCCAGAGCTTTGAAGCCAGGAGGCACTTCTAATATTTCGTCACCGTGGCTCATCCACACAGGAAAAGAGGAAGGAAGACCGGCGAAAAGCGGGCAATCCTCATCGCTTATGTGCAAGACCGCATGACCGTACTCATGCTTTGCCCCTGAAGCTACCAGGCCCCCTAGCTGATGAGCAATAACTTGAATTCCGTAACAAATGCCCAGAATAGGCAAGCGACTCTCATAAGCATAGGCTGGAGCCAAAGGTGCTCCGGTGTTATAGACGCTGGCTGGACCTCCCGATAGGATAAAGCCCTTGAGGTTAAGAGAAGCTATTCTCTCCCAGGGGGCATCGTAGGGCACGAGCTCACAGTAAACATGGCATTCTCGTACCCGTCGAGCAATAAGCATGCTGTACTGGGAGCCGAAGTCAATGACCACTACAGTCTCACGTTTGCTAGGAGGTATCTTAGGCTCAAGTGTGAGTTGCTCGCCACGCAGTTCTTTGGCGATTTCCAAATAGGTAGAGACTTCCACGTCATCGCTGGCAGAAATCCGGCGGCTTTGTGACTTGTTTTCCATTTCAGAATTATGGTAGCGGTGCAAATGTAGCTTATCACCATGCTATACTAGCGTCAAGAAAATGAATAGCTTGGAACAGCAGGTGGAGAAGGGGATGAAAATTCTCAAAAAAGGTGGAGTAATTGCGTTTCCCACTGATACAGTCTACGGCCTGGGATGCGACGCTTTCAATTTTGCAGCGGTGGAGAGACTTTACAAGGTGAAGAGACGCCCCAGGCACTTGCCATTTCCTTTACTCCTAAGCGACATGTCTCAAGTAACTGCCGTAGCCAAACCACTATCGGGAATTGCCTTGTCTTTAGCGAGGCGTTTCTGGCCCGGAGCATTGACTTTAGTCCTGCCCAAATCAGACTCTTTGCCCCTTTACCTTTCCAGTGGTGGTACCCTGGCAGTGCGCATCCCTGATCACCCCATTTGCCTTGCGCTTATTCAGGGTATCGAGAGCCCGTTGGTTGGCACCAGTGCTAATATCAGTGGCAGCTACAGCGCTTTGACTGCTGATGAGGTTAATCAGCAACTGGGAGACACAATTGACTTTGTCATTGACGGTGGCAAGTGTCCCGGTGGCAACGAATCAACTATAGTGGATGTAACGGGCACGGTACCTCACATTTTGCGCCAGGGAATCATATCTCGCCACGAAATTGAAAGACTGTGGAGCCCGGAATGCGTATCGCCCTAGGCTGTGACCATCGTGGCTTTGAGCTAAAGCAGGTGATTATGGGACTTTTGCAGGAACTAGGTCACAGCTATCATGATTTCGGCTGCTATGGTGCCGACTCAGTGGATTACCCCGACTTTGCTCAGAAGGTAGGTGAGGCAGTAGCTTCACTTGATTTCGACCAGGGCATCTTGATATGTAGCACTGGAATAGGAATGAGCATAGCTGCCAATAAGGTGAAAGGCATAAGGGCTGCTTTGTGCTATGATACTTTTACGGCCCAGCGAGCTCGTCAGCATAATAACGCCAATATCTTGTGCCTTGGAGGGGATGACGTCGAGGTTGAGCCAGCCTTGGAAACGACGAAAACATATCTGTCCACCGATTTCGAAGGCGGAAGGCATATTCCGAGAATAAATAAGATAGCGGCTCTGGAAGCAAGACCTCAGCAAGCTTGAAATGGCTGGGGTACAGCTACTGCAGCTCTCAATTCTGAGGCTGTCTCGTTCAGGTCCGTCGGAATCCGTTTTGCCATCAAATGAGTACCGAAACGCGAAGCACTAAAGGGTGAGGACCAAACCGCAGCTACTACAACGAGCGATAGTGGACATAAGCATTACGGGATTGCTTATGCGTGATTCCTAGCGTCGATTTCAAGAGGTCCCAAGGTCCTCTTGATGAACTCAGTGTACCCGTGGTTCAGAAACTCTGCAGTACGTCTTGCACACCGCACAATGTTAAATTGACACTAGCTACGTATTATGGTATCTTCGCCCACATACCTCTACCTTATTTTCTGCTTCAGAGAGAGCACAATCCTCTGTCCTAAATAAGGGGTAATAGTGAAAAGCGATATCGTGAAGAAGGGCATTGAAAGAGCACCGCATAGGTCGTTGTTGCGAGCTGTAGGTTGCTCCTCAGGTGACTGGGACAAACCCTTTATCGGGGTCATTAATAGCTTTAGCGAAGTTGTTCCGGGACATATCCATTTGCAGACCATAGCCCGCGCGGTAAAGGAGGGGATCCGAAGTGGAGGGGGAGTGCCTTTCGAGGTTAACACCATAATCGTGTGCGACGGCATTGCCATGAATCACCCCGGAATGAAGTATAGCCTGCCCAGCAGGGAACTCATCGCTGACTCAGTGGAAATCCTGGCTGAGGCTCATGCTTTCGATGGTTTGGTTTTCATTCCTAACTGTGACAAAGTCGTGCCCGGCATGCTAATGGCGGCAGCCAGGCTCAACTTGCCTTGCGTATTTGTGAGCGGTGGTCCTATGATGGCGGGAAAGCTTTTCAAGAACAATCAACTAAGGTTGGTTGACGTCAGCTCTATTTTCCAAGCGGTCGGCGAGACTATAGCAGGGAACATGTCTGAAGCGGAATTGGAAGAGCTAGAGGAAGTTGCTTGCCCCGGCTGTGGCAGTTGTAGTGGCATGTTTACTGCCAATACCATGAATTGTCTTACCGAAGCTCTAGGTATGGCTTTGCCTGGCAATGGCACGATACCGGCGGTGCAAGCACGACGAGTTCAACTAGCTTATGAAGCTGGACAGCAAGTTATGGGGGTATTAGCCAAGAATATCCGGCCTAAAGAGATTATTACTGGGGATTCCATCTACAATGCTTTTGCTGTGGATATGGCATTGGGTGGCAGTACCAACTCGGTGTTGCACCTTACGGCAATAGCTCATGAGGCGGGAGTCGATTTCCCTTTGTCCTGGCTAAATGAGATTAGCGATTCCATTCCCCACATCTGCAAATTAAGCCCGGCAAGCGATTATCACATTGAGGATTTGGATTTGGCCGGGGGCGTTCCAGCAATAATGCAAGAAATATCCCACTTGCTAAAGCTTGGGGCGAATACTGTACTAGGAAAGCCACTGGGCGAAGTGATAAAAGGGTCCACCGTTAAGAATAACGAGGTAATCCGACCATTGTCACAATCCTATAGCGCTACCGGGGGCATTAGCATCTTATTTGGGAATCTAGCACCTGAAGGCAGTGTTGTGAAAAGCGCTGCCGTAGCCCCTGAGATGTTGGTTCATCAAGGTCCAGCCAGGGTCTTCGATAGCGAGGAGGCAGCCACAACAGCTATAATGAATAAGGAAATCAATTTCGGAGAAGTGATTGTCATTCGCTATGAAGGGCCAAGGGGAGGTCCTGGGATGCGTGAGATGCTGACACCTACCTCGCTCCTCAGTGGCATGGGTATGGATAAGGAGGTGGCCCTTATTACCGATGGGCGCTTTTCCGGAGCTACGAGAGGCGCAGCTATCGGTCATGTTTCCCCTGAAGCAGCAGAGGGTGGTCCTATAGCCACGATAAGGGATGGCGATGTCATCAAAATAGACATCCTAAATCGCAAGTTGGAACTAGAACTAGACCAAAGGGAGATAGAGCAACGATTGAAATCATTGCCTCCTTTTGAGCCAAAGATCAGAACTGGCTATCTTAAGAGGTATAGTGATAAAGTTACCTCAGCTAGCACTGGAGCCGTGTTTGCTGACTGAGTAGATGCCTCGGTAGACAAATGAAGAACTCGGGCTGAGAGCAGAAAGGGCATTGCAACAGGGTTGAAAGGGGAAAGTGAGAAGGGCTAAGAGAGCTGGAAGAATCAATCATGAAGTTCGTAGTGTGAAGCAAAAAGGACAAGATATACCATGAAGAAAACTGGTGCTCAGATTCTGTGGGAAAGCTTGATTAAAGAGGGCGTAGAGGTTGTATTTGGCATTCTTGGCGGCTCTGTCCTGCCGCTATATGATGCCCTTCCTCAGTATCCTCAACTTCGGCACATATTGGTTCGTCATGAACAGGGAGCAGCTCATGCCGCCGATGGCTACGCCAGAGTCAGGCATAAAGCAGGTGTATGCATTTCTACCTCGGGTCCAGGAGCTACTAACCTGGTAACTGGAATTGCCAACGCCTACATGGATTCTTCACCCATGGTAGCCATAACAGGGCAGGTAGCCAGGCCATTTATCGGCAAAGACGCCTTTCAGGAAACGGACATCACCGGCATCACCCTTCCCATCACCAAGCATAGTTACCTTGTCACCAGCGCAGCAGAATTGGCTAGAACGGTTAAGGAAGCTTTCCACATTGCTCAGACAGGGAGGCCTGGCCCTGTGATTATCAATTTGCCAAGAGACGTCCAGCAAGAGGAGGCAGAATTTACTTACCCCGATAGAATCGATTTGCCGGGCTACAAGCCTACCCTCTATGGACATCCAGCGCAAATCAGAAAAGCTGTGGACCTTATAAACGAGGCTGAGCGGCCCCTTATCATTGCTGGCCGAGGAGTCATTATTTCTCAAGCTTGTGACCAGCTTAGGGAGCTAGCAGAGAAGGCACAGATGCCTGTGGTTACTACCCTTCTCGGCATCGGTTCGTTTCCCCAAAACCATGTGTTGAGTCTAGGGATGTTGGGGATGCATGGCGTGGCTCATGCTAACCTGGCAGTGCAGAATTCCGACCTTATCATTGCCGTTGGCATGAGATTTGATGATCGAGCTACGGCCAGCACTAAGGATTTTGCTCCCCATGCCCGCATCATTCACATTGATATTGATCCCGCGGAAATAGGAAAGAATATACCGGCGTACGTCCCCATCGTCGGTGATGCTAAGAACGTCTTCAATTCCATCAATGAGGGGATCGAATTCGGTAGCCATTCCGATTGGCTCTCCCAGTTAGAACAGTGGATGTACGAACATCCGTTGGTAGAAGACAGAGGGGATGATGAGCTTTTGCCCCAATATATCATTCGTCAGATTTATGAAGCCACCCAGGGCGACGCTATTATCGTCACTGGGGTGGGCCAAAATCAAATGTGGGCTGCTCAACACTTCCCTTATGCTAATCCAGACAGTCTTATTTCTTCGGGAGGCTTAGGTACCATGGGATTTGAGCTTCCCGCCGCTGTAGGGGCTAAAGTCGGGTGCCCCGAGAAAACAGTATGGTGTGTTGCCGGTGATGGTGGCTTCCAAATGACGATTCAGGAGTTAGCCACTATAGCACAGGAGAACCTTGCGGTGAAGATAGCCATTATGGATAATGGTTATCTAGGCATGGTAAGACAATGGCAGGAGCTGTTTTACGAGCGTCGCTATGTTGAAACAAAGCTTTGGAACCCCGATTTTGTCAAGATTGCTGAGGCGTATGACATCCCAGGCACGAGGGTGAGGCGCAAGGACGAGGTAATTCCGGCTGTGAGTAAAGCAATAGATTGTCCTGGTGCCTTCCTTATCGATTTTATCATTGAGCCAGAGGAAAACGTCTATCCCATGGTGCTCCCGGGGGGCGCCTTATCTCAAATGCTGGAAATACCGAAGAGGGTAACTAGCTAGCAAGACTCTGGGAGGAAGTTCAATGTCAGCTTCAAAACATACTTTAGTAGCTTTAGTGGAAGATAAGCCCGGCGTGCTAAACAAGGTTGCCAGCCTTTTCCGCCGCCGCGGCTTCAACATAGAAAGCATTGCTGTAGGGCGCATTGAACAGCCCGGCCTGTCCCGCATGACTATTGTTGTTGATAGTGACTCCGTCGAAGTAGAACAGATTAGGAAGCAATTCGATAAGCTAATCGAGGTAATCAAAGTAAGCGACATAACCGAAAACGAGATAGTGGCCCGAGAATTGGCCTTAATCAAGATCAAAGCTACCGCCTCAACAAGAAGCGAGATCATACAAATCGTGGATATTTTCAGAGCCAATATAGTTGATGTTGCTCCTGATTCGCTGATGGTGGAAGCTACGGGTGACGAAGATAAGATAGATTCATTATTCAAACTCCTTCGCGGTTTTGGCATTAAGGAAATGTCGAGGACTGGCAGGATTGCCCTAACCAGGGGCGCGGATTAGGCAACGGCAAAGCAGTCATAGACTTAAGGAGGTATTATGGCAAGAATTTACTATGAGAAGGATTCCAATCTGGATTCAATCAAAGAGAAGACGATTGGCATTATTGGCTATGGCAGCCAGGGGCATGCCCAGGCTCAGAATTTGAGGGATAGTGGCTGTCAGGTTATCGTTGCTGAGTTACCGGGCAGTGAAGGCTGGAAAACAGCACAAAGCGCTGGTTTCAAGACAACCAGCGCCACTTCAGTGGCGAAGGCAGCAGATATTATCGTTATGCTAGCCCCTGACAATTTGCAGGCCAAAATCTATCATGAGTCCATCGAAAAGGAGATGAACCAGGGCAAAACCTTGATGTTTGCGCACGGTTTTAACATACATTATTCCCAGATTATGCCTCCACTCGATGTTGATGTTAGTATGATTGCTCCTAAATGCCCAGGGCATATGTTGCGCCTACTTTACACCCAAGGCTCCGGCCCCCCGGCTCTAATTGCTATCCACCAGGATGCCTCAGGGAAAGCGAAAGCCATTGGTTTGGCTTACGCCAAAGGTATTGGCTGTGCCAAAGCCGGTGTCCTGGAAACAACCTTTGCGGAAGAGACTGAAACTGACCTTTTTGGGGAGCAAACAGTGCTTTGTGGAGGAATATCGTCTTTGGTCAAAGCGGGATTTGAAACGCTAGTAGAAGCCGGTTACCAACCAGAGATTGCCTACTTTGAGGTTTGCCATGAGTTAAAGCTCATCATCGACCTTATATATCAAGGTGGCTTGAGTTATATGCGCTATTCGGTGAGCGATACCGCAGAGTATGGTGATTATAGCCGGGGCCCACGGGTTATTGATGATTTGGTCAAAGAGGAGATGAGGCAAATCCTGGTGGAAATCCAGGATGGCAGTTTTGCCAGGGAGTGGATTTTGGAAAATCAGGCTGGCCGCCCTAGCTTCAATGCCATGAAGCGGATTGAAGCTGAGCACCCAATCGAAATCGTAGGCAAAGAGTTAAGGGATATGATGCCCTGGCTAAAAGCGTGAGACCTGCAATGAAGTACCCTACCCAGCTATTGGCCACGTGAGAGACCAACTCCTTCATAGAAAAAAGCCAATACTAAGGGCTACCGAGAATGCCTACAATCATTGCAAGGCAATGTACAAGTTTTGGCGGAAGAACTCGCTGAAGGCCAAGGTCGAAGTTTGTTGAGCGTAGCAGCACAGCAAATTAGAAGAGAATCAAGTTGAGGGCTAAATGGATAGACTAATAGTATTCGATACCACTCTGCGAGACGGAGAGCAAGCGGCAGGGGCGAGCTTAAATGCCAAAGAAAAACTGGAAATAGCCCAGCAATTGGATAAGCTTGGCGTGGATGTTATCGAAGCTGGTTTTCCTGCTAGCTCACCCGGCGACTTCGAGGCTGCGCGCCTTATTGCTCAGGAGGTCAAGCACCCCACAATTTGTGCTTTGGCGTCGGCCGATATTGGATCTGTGGACGTGGCTTGGGAGGCAGTCAAAGAAGCAAGGCAGCCCCGAATCCATGTTTTCCTTTCAGCTTCCGATATACACCTTTCTTATCAGCTCAAGAAGAGCCGTGAGGAAGCCTTGAAGCTCTCCCGGGAGATGGTAGCCCGAGCCAAGAATTATGTTGATGATGTTGAATTCTCACCCATGGATGCTAGCCGTGCCGACCTTGCTTATGTCTGCCAAATCTTGGAAGCAGTGATTGAGGCCGGCGCGACTACAGTGAACATACCTGATACCGTAGGCTATGCCATGCCTGAGGAATTTGGCGACCTGATTCAAGGCATCATGGCCAGTGTACCCAACATTGGCAAGGCTGTGCTAAGCGTCCATTGCCACAATGATTTGGGTCTGGCAGTAGCTAATAGCCTTGAAGCGATACGGAGGGGAGCGAGGCAAGTTGAATGCACCATTAATGGCATCGGCGAGCGAGCCGGCAATGCTTCTCTGGAAGAGATTGTCATGGCCCTAAAGACTCGCCACGACTTCTTTGACCTTTCTACCAATATCGATGCTACTCAAATCTACAGGACAAGTCGGCTGGTAAGCGAACTCACCGGTTTTTCCATCCAGCCCAACAAAGCTATTATTGGCGCAAATGCCTTCCGTCATCAGTCAGGTATTCACCAGGATGGCGTGTTAAAAAAGGCCATTACGTATGAGATTATCGACCCAAGATCCGTAGGTATTCCCTCAAGCACCTTAGTGCTAAGCAAGCTAAGTGGCAGACACGCTTTCAAAGAGAGATTGGCCGAGCTCGGCTATAGCTTGAGTGAAGAGGCGTTGAACCTCACCTTCCGAAGCTTCAAAGAGTTGGCCGATAAGAAAAGGGAGATCACAGACCGGGATATCGAATCCCTGGTAGCTGAGGAGCTTCGCACTGTCACCGAGGTATATCATCTTGACCATGTAGAAGTCTCTTGCGGTGACCACAGCCTGCCTACAGCTACGGTCAGGCTTATTCAACCTGACGGCCAGAGCCTGGCTGATGCCGCTCTGGGCACAGGACCAGTAGACGCTGTATGTAAGGCGATTAACCGCATAGTCGGCATCCCTAGCAAGCTTACAGAATTCACTGTCAAATCGGTTACCGAAGGAATTGACTCTATTGGAGAGGTGTTGATCCGGATCGAGAGCGATGGCGTGACTTACACCGGGCGTGGGGCAGCCACCGATATCATTGTTGCCAGCGCCAAAGCATATATGAACGCCTTAAACCGCCTGTTGGCGGCGAAAGGAGGCCGCAGTGGCACAAAAGGCTAAATCAGGTTCAGCTACAAAGATTATGAGAATCTACCAAACTGTCAGACCAAGCGTTACGAACTTCTAGATGGAGAGATTACTACGGTGCCATCACCTACTACTTGCCATCAGAGCCTTGACGTGCTGACATTGGGTGACAGCGGATTTGAAATGGTTGGTGTCCATGGGAGAGCCGAGACTCCGAAATCGCCCCTGCTCCGAGATTTGGCAGTCAACGCCTCTGAGATTTCTGAGCCTTAGCCAATACCACTGGGGCTAGCGATATGGCCCCCACTGACAACAGGCTTTTGGCTGGGAAGAAGACAAAAGGCGAGGGAACCTTTGCATGGCTGAATGGTTGGAAATAATATTGCGCTTCCTGTTAGCTGCCGCTTTGGTAGCAGCTATCGGCTATGAGCGAGAAAGGCACGGAAAGGCAGCAGGGCTGCGCACTCACACACTTATTTCTTCGGGTGCTGCGCTATTCACACTAGCTTCCATATATGGCTTTAATGGTGGGGCTGACCCCTCCCGAGTTGCAGCTGGAGTAGTGGCTGGAATTGGCTTCATTGGTGCCGGTGTTATCTTCCGCGGAATGCGTGGCGACGGAGTAGCAGGAATAACTACTGCGGCGAGCGTTTGGGTCACTGCTGCAATAGGTTTGGCTGCCGGTGCCGGCTTGTACCTGATTTCTGCCATTGCTACCATTGTCACTATAGGCATTTTGAAGATACCGAAAGCTCGTGGATAGGAGGAATCGAATGACCTTGGCTGAGAAAATCCTCACGGTCCATAGCAATAGAGCAAAGGTAATCCCCGGTGAATTCGTAACTGCGAGGGTTGACCTGGTCTTAGCTAACGATATCACGGCACCCCTGGCTATAAAGGAATTCCAGCGGCTGGGAATAAGCAAGGTGTTTGAGCCCCAAAAGATTGTCATGGTTCCCGACCACTTTTGCCCCAACAAGGATATACAATCCGCCGAGCAAGCAAAGCTAATGCGAGAGTTTGCCAAAGAGCAGGAGCTAGTTTACTTCGAGGTAGGTCGAATGGGGATTGAGCACGTGCTTCTACCTGAGCAAGGCCTAATCTTGCCCGGCCAGGTCATTGTTGGTGCTGACTCCCATACCTGTACTTATGGAGCTTTGGGGGCCTTTGCCACAGGGATGGGCTCAACTGACATCGCTGTCGCTATGGCCACGGGCGAAATATGGATGAAGGTGCCACCGACCATCAAGTTTGTCTACCGCGGGGAGTTACCCCGATGGGTTGGTGGCAAAGACCTTATTCTCTACACCATCGGCGACATTGGCGTTGATGGAGCTCTCTATGCAGTTATGGAATTTGCTGGTGAGGCAATCAACGCGTTATCTATGGATGGCCGCTTCACTATGGCAAATATGGCCATTGAAGCCGGAGCTAAAGCGGGCGTTTTTCATGTGGACGACAAGACGGAAGAATATCTCAAGCACGTTACTGCCAACCAGATTCCCTCTATAATTACGAGGGGCAAGACTGATCGCCTGTCATTGCGAGGGACAGAGTCCCGAAGCAATCTCTGGACAGGCTCGGACCAAGCTCCGCAATCTCAGCTTCACTCAATATATCGATCAGATGAAGATGCCGAGTACGTCAATGTTATTGAATACGACGTGTCGAAAATCGAGCCTCAAGTAGCCCTTCCCCATCTTCCCTCTAACACCAGACCCATAAGCCAGGTGGGTGACATAAAGCTGGACCAGGTAGTAATTGGCGGTTGCACCAATGGTCGCCTTGATGACTTAAGAGTAGCGGCAAGATTAGTTCAGGGAAGGCAAGTGCACACCGAACTAAGGTGCATCATAATTCCAGGCTCACAACAAGTATATCTTCAGGCCTTGAAAGAGGGACTGATAGAGACCTTCATAGAAGCTGGAGTCGCAGTAAGCACTCCCACTTGCGGACCCTGCCTTGGTGGTCATATGGGGGTTCTAGCTGCTGGTGAGCGTTGTCTTGCCACCACCAATCGCAACTTTGTTGGCAGAATGGGAAGTCCCCAGTCCGAGGTCTATCTGGCTGGTCCCGCAGTAGCCGCAGCGAGCGCTATTCTGGGCAGGATCGCCAGCCCAGAGGAAATTGTGAGTTAAGGCTGATAAAATAAGTCAAGCACGTCAAAGGAAGGGAAGACAAGGAACGGAAAAATTTCAAGAACAGTATGTTGTGGATGAAAAGGGGCAAAAAACGGGAGTAATTGTTCCAATTGAGGAATATGAAGAACTTCTGGAAGACCTCCATGATCTTGCAGTTGTTGCGGAACGTCGAGGTGAGCCCACGATAACTTTTGAGGAACTTAAGGAAAGACTGAAAAAAGATGGGCTCCTATGAAATTCAATGGACGTACTCAGCAGAGCGAGACTTGCGCAACATCGATCGCCAACAGATTCCTTGAATTGTTAGAGCTATCGAATCTCTTGCAAATGACCCATTTCCATCTCACTATCGTAAGCTTCGAGGCTCGGAGCGGCTTTATCGAATTCGAATCGGGGATTATAGGGTGATTTACCAAGTGGACGCTGAAGCAAAGACTATGATTATTTCCTATATCCGCCATCGAAGGGAAGCATACCGACGGCTATAGAGACTGTCTTTCGCAATTCTGTTGGCAGAATGGGAAGCCCCCAGTCCGAGGTCTATCTGGCTGGTCCCGCAGTAGCCGCAGCCAGCGCTATTCTGGGCAGGATAGCTAGCCCTGAGGAGACAATGAAATAGATGTTACTAGCCCGAAAGGGAGGAGACAGCGCGAGTCCACACCCATGGGACGGGGAAAGAT
>Ga0209986_10001254_pt1 | contig 24560 bp, 23 predicted proteins | sample BlataG_FD_183168 | JGI IMG/M metagenome (GOLD analysis project Ga0209986, IMG submission 183168) | Deep subsurface microbial communities from Black Sea to uncover new lineages of life (NeLLi) - Black_00105 metaG (SPAdes) (version 2) | ecosystem: Environmental > Aquatic > Marine > Oceanic >... | reverse complement strand
ATATCTCTTTTCACAAGAGGCTCTTAAATGGTCTGAAAATGGTGTTTTTTCGTATAATTTTAATTTAATTTCTTTTTTTAGATTTATTTTTCGATTTTCCTGGAATATAAAAATTTATTAATACGAATATTAATATAGCTAATTTTTACTTTTTTAAGAAGAGCAAAATAAGATTATAATTATAGTTTTGGGTGGAAAAAATAACTATTACATTTAGTTTTGTTAACATTTTCTCATTTCTAAATACTTTACCTACGTTTATTTTAATTATTACTAATTTATTTATAATTAAATCTGGCATGAACCAGTCAGATGAGGTGCGATACTCCAAATTATTAATATTAGCTGGTAAAATTAATATTTGTTTTGAGATTATAAAATATTTAATTCCTAATATCTCTATGACTGATATAAATTTTAATTATGCAGTAGAATATATATTTTTTCTAAGTTATCAGATTTTTCGATCATTATTATTGGGTATACCAGCCATTATAACTTATGGAATTTTTTTTATAATTTTTGGAAAGGAAAATCGAGAACATTTTAGAAATTACCTGATAATTGTAGGAATTTTATGGACTTTTAGCAACATATTAACCACCATTTTCTGGAATGGTGAATTATTTACATTTTTATTTGTTTTTGGAGGAATTAGCGTAAATATTATAGCTATACTATTTACCATATATTATCTCGTCTGGGGCATACCATATTTAGTCTCAGTAATTTTTTTAATAATTCATGGCATAAAAAATAAGGATAGATTTCTTACTTATGCTGGTATCTTCTTTTTATTTGAAGGGGTGGTTTTACCTTTACTTATAGCTACAGCAGTTATTTTTAACTTAATCTTTTACGCTGCTGGTGTGATAATATATGAGCCAGCATTGATTGATCCTCTTTTAAACCTGATTGGTTTTATAGTTTTGCTATTCTTAATCCCGGCAATTGGAATTGTTATTGCGTTTCTTTTTAAAAAAGAAAAGGAAATTTAAATTTCAATTATTTAAGCCGTATTTTTTTTTCTAGATTTTTATTTTATATCTCTTTCTTATAATTATTATGAGAATTAAAAAGCTTTTATTGAATGAGAAAATTACTTCTAACCAAATAAAGGTTGATGCGTTTTTCATTAAGAAACAAGAGAATTTATTATACTTACTGGGCTTTAAAATTGAAACCGATTCACTTTTACTAATCCCAAATGTGGATTCTGAAAATTTTAGCATACCAAAATTTTTTGTTACTGAATTAGATTATGAGATTGCTCATTCGAAGCTTAAGGATTTAGACATTTCAGAGAAGTTAGAGTTGGTAAAGATACCTAAGGGAAATCCGGATTTTATTAAACAGGAAGTAGGTAAATTAAAGTTAAAAAGATTAGGATTTGAAGATGGGTTTGTAACATATAAAAACTATAATGATTTAATACAAAAATTTAAAGGTGTTAAGTTTAAAGGAATATCTGACATAATCCAAGAAGCGCGCATGAGCAAAGATGAAGATGAGATCATAAAAATAAAGGAAGCTGCCAGATTAGGAGATATTGGTCTTAAGGCTGCGATTGAATATATTAAAGATGGAATTACTGAATTGGATCTTGCCGCGGAGGCTGAATATCATATGAGAAAAAATGGTTCAAGTAAGGCAGCATTTGAGACAATAGTTGCTTCAGGTGAAAGATCTTGGCTTCCTCACGGAACCTCGACTTCGCGAAAGATAAAAGATGGGGATATAATTACTATAGATATTGGAGCAGTATATGATGGATATTGCTCTGATATGACGAGAACCTTTATTCATGGAAAGATTACTGATGAGAAAGCGGAAATTATTAATTTTGTTAATAAGGCACAACAAGCTGTTTTAGATGTTATTAAGGCAGGTGAGAAATGTTCAGAAATGGACCGCATTGCACGTGATTCATTTAAGGAGGATGGAGTTGCGGAGTATTTTATTCATGGATTGGGGCACGGAGTAGGTATTGATATTCATGAAGAGCCTTATTTAAACACAACCTCAAAATTCATTTTAAAGAAAAATATGGTTGTAACAGTCGAACCAGGAATTTATATACCTGGAAAAGGTGGTGCTCGGACAGAAGATTTAATAATTGTTAAAGAAGATGGTTATGAGTGTTTTTCTAAATCAGAAATTAAGCATTATTAATGAAAAAAATTTCAATATTATTTAAATAAAACTCAGATATTGAGTTTTTTTTATTGAACAAAAGACTGTTGGGTTTAACTTTATTAAAAGATAATTTTTATCTCTTGGACTTTTTATGGTTTAAGTATTTATATTAGATGAGTTATTAATAGATTAAAGCCGATTAAGACAAAATAAATTCGAATAAAGAGAAGTCTTAAATAATCGATATTTTTGATAAGGATGGAAAAAAGTCCTATTGAAGGAATTATTTATTCGCAATTCCATGAAATCGAAGGTCCAACAACACTGTTATGGGAACCTGATGATTTATCTGAAGATATAAAAAGAGTAGTTAATAAAAAATCAATTTCCCTATTAAGAGGAGAAAGAGGATTTATTCCCAAATCGTTAATTATCATTCCATTCCCATCCTTTAACCTAAAAAGTATTGTAAAATATTTATATATTAAAGATAAAAGTTATCCAGGAGGATTTCGAATCACTGCGATCAATTTACTTTTCAATGATATTGAGGATGTTATTTTTTACAAGTATCATAGAAATTTTGAATCAGTTTTTAAGAAAATTACTAAAAAAATCACTCAATTAGAAAAATCAAGTGCCGATATAAAATTGATTGCAGGAGAACTAAAGATTTTTAAAATTGATTTATTGAATTTAACAAAAGAACTGCGAGATGAGGAAATTTCCACTTTCCATGGAGAGGAATTTCCTGAAACTAAAGAAGATATATCTAAATTTAGAGGTTTTAAATTTAAATTAATTATTTGCGGCGATCCAGAGGTTGGAAAGACCTCAGTTGTTTTGAGATTCACGGATAAAGCGTTTAAGAGAACTTATCTTCCAACAATTGGCGTAAATATAAGCGAGAAAAAAGTTCAATTAAAAAAATTTAACATGGAAATTGCTTTTACGATTTGGGATATTGCCGGGCAACAAAAATTCCAATCTATGAGAAAACATTTCTATACTGGAGCTGAAGGTGTATTTTTAATGTTTGATTTAACAAGTCACGAATCTTTTCTGAATATATCTAATTGGTATGAAGATATTAAATTAAAATTAAAGGATGATTTTGTAGGTTTTTTATTAGGAAACAAAAGAGATTTACGTGTTGAGAGAAGAATAGGTATAGATGAGATACATAAACTCGCAAAAGATTTGAATATGGATTATGTAGAGACATCTGCTTTAACGGGGTTAAATATTGATAAAGCCTTTTATGATATGAGTAAGGCTATAGTCTCGCTTAATGAATTAAAATCTTAAGATGAAATCTAACTTCAAAAAAATTACGATACATCAACCAATTTTGTTATTCTACTGATTGTTGTATCTAGAAATGTACTATCTTCTATTTTTAATTCAATCGCATTTTGAGGACAAATTAGAACACATCTTCCACATCCTCTGCATTCATTACTAATAGTGGCATATTTATTAATCAATTTAATTGCATCAACAAAACATACATTTTTGGTGCATGTTCCGCAACCTACGCATTTCTCAGTAACTTTAATGGTGACACCAGGCATTTTTGTAAATTTTTCTCCAATTTCTGATGTGACATGAGGTAATATTCTATAGAGACAACAGCATGGACAACAATTACAGATACTTAAAAGCTTATTTCCTGGGTTAACATTAAGCCAAGACGAATCCAACTTATTTCTGCCAATTAAATGAACAAGACCGGCTTCTCGACAGCGTCTCACATGTTCTAATGCTTCCTCTTTTGTAACACGACGTCCTAATTGTGGATTGATGCCCATTACAGCTTCTCCAAGAAAGAGACAACCAAGATTAATAGGATAATCTTTACATTTCATGGAATCTCGACATATACAGAAATTCATGACCCAATGATAATTTGCTTTCTCAATGAAATATTCGACTATTTTGGATGGTAATATTATTTCATCTTGAGGCTCCAAGCTTTTATTAATTTCTATTACTTTATCCTTAGGCAAAAAGATTATATCATCGCCCTCAAAGAGCATCTTCTCGATTAATTTTCCTATGATTGGAAACCTTGTCATCTTAGCAATAATAATTATATGAGGAAATGTCTTTTTTAGAATTTTTACAAACCATAATGGACGTGCCATATAATATCATTATTGTTGTGTAATAGAAATTAGATATTTATTTTTTTAGCCGTATTATATAAGTAGCTATAATAATATGTAGCCGCAGGGCCAAAGGCGAGGTGGTCTGTTACTATTCCAAAATATGAAATCTTTTCAAAGAATTGCTGAGAAAAGATTAAGAATGCGTTTTTTCCACCGTCAATAACAATGCCATTTCCAAATATTTGATCTCTTGCTCTAACTTCTGCAATTTCAGTGTATTTTGTTAGAATCTCTTTATAAGCACCATCTTTAATTGATTTTTCTTCAACTAATAGTTTGATTTCAATAACACCCCTTGCGCGAGCTTTCTTTATTGCTTCATAACAATCTACTAAAAATTCCAAGTCTGGAGAAGCAAAAGATATCGATTTTTTTGCTAGCTTAAATAGACTTAAAACAGTATTTAAACAAGTTTCCTTACCCCTATGCACATATAGTGCTATTTTAATTGGACTTTTTTGGCTTTGATATATTGGATTTAACTCTCTAATAACAAGATTAGAATCTTCTTCATAATCTTTTAACATTTCCTGTTTGGCAATTAATAAGGCTTCATCAGGTGATTTTGCATGATATTTTGAGGGCCTAGATTCCTCTTCTTTTATAATAAAAGATTTTTCTTTTTCCAAAATACTTAAAATATTATAAATTCGGGAATAGGGAACGCCAGATACATCAGAAAGCTTGCGTGCATCCATAGCTCCCTCTGAAACAAGTGCTAAATAGATGGAAATTTCATAATCCGTCAAACCAATTCTCTTTAGACTTAATTTGACATTTTCTGGAATTCCTCTTTCTTCTTGCTCCATTTTTTAAAGCCTTTTTATTAAAGATAATGCTAAATTTTTCTTAAGATTAATTCAAAAATAAATTAATTAAATATTAATAGTTTTTCTGTACTATTAAAGGTTCATTACTTTATTATTTAAGAGTAATTATAATAACTCTCTATTATTGATGGACCGATCGATAAAAGGATAATATATAAAAGGGTCACAAAATAAATTTCTTTTAGAGAAATTAAAGATGTTATGAGTTATGGTTAATGAGTTAGATATTTTAATAAAAAAATTAGAGGATAGAAATATTAAAATTGAAACGATTTTTAAAAAACTAGAAAATTTCAAGATTGCAACGCCTTCTTGGGGTTATTCAGAAGGTGGAACCAGATTTCATGTATTTCGGGATAAATTTGCAGCAAGAGATTTAATGGAGAGGTTAGATGATGCAGCGCAGGTGAATAAATTTACAGGGATTGCACCAGAGGTTGCAATTCATATACCATGGGATAAAGTTGATACATTCAATGAGATTGCCGATTATTCTCAAAATTTAGGTCTAAAAATAACTGCTATAAACCCAAACTTATTTCAAGAAGAAGAATATAAATTTGGAAGCATAACCAATTCTAAACTAGAGATTAGAGAGAAGGCAATTGGTCATATCATGGAATGTATTGATATTGGTCGAATTTTAAGGATTCCTTATCTAAGTCTTTGGTTCGCCGATGGGACAAATTTTCCCGGTCAGGGAGATTTTATAAAAAGAAAAAAGTGGATGTTACAATCACTTCGAGAGGTTTATTCAGCAATGCCTGATTTTATGAGCATGTTATTAGAATATAAATTTTTTGAACCTGCATTTTATCACACGGATTTACCAGATTGGGGACAATCCTATATATTTTGTAAGAATCTAGGAGAAAGAGCAAAGGTTTTAGTGGATTTGGGGCACCATCCTCAAGGGACAAATATTGAATTCATTGTTGCAAATCTAATAGATGAAGATATATTAGGTGGATTTCATTTAAATTGTAGAAAATATGGTGATGACGATTTAACAACAGGTTCATTGAATATATATGAATTATTTCTAATTTTTCATGAATTAATTAAAGGGAATGCTGATGATTACAGAAAGACCGCATTTATGTTGGATCAAAGTCATAATATTAAACCAAAGATCGAAGCAATGATTCAATCAGTAATTTCTACACAAGAAATATATACTAAAGCTCTTACAATAGATAATAAATGTTTAGAAGAAGCCCAGGAAAATCAAGATATTATCAGAGCAGAATCATGTTTAAAAGAAGCATTTTTTACAGATGTCTGTTCAATATTACTAAAATACAGAGAGGATAAAAATATACCAAAAAATCCACTTAAAATGTTCATAGATTCTGGATATAAAGCTCAAATATCAAAAAAAAGAAATATATAAAAAAAAAGAACAATATTTATTATTGAATTAATAAAAAAATATATTCTAACTATTTAATTTCACAATTTTTACTTATTTGATATACATTATTTTTAAAATTTTATTTTTTTGTTTATGTAACTGAAAATTTTTATATAGAATGTTAATTTTATTTTCCATAGTATAAGATAGGTTATCAAAAAATAACATAATAAAAATAGAAGTTGTTAAAAAAATGGACCCAATTGATATAAGAATTTTAGAAGAATTAAAAGATAATTCTAGAAAGTCATTTAATGAAATTGCGGAAAGTGTTGGTAGAACTGAGGCAACTGTTCGAAGAAGAGTTAATCAATTGAAAGAGGCTGGAGTAATAAAAAGGTTTACAATTGTATATGAAGCAGATAGTAAACCCAAAATAAAGGCAACTGTAAAAATTGAGCCAGATTTTAAAAGAATAAAAGAAATTTGTGCAGCACTCTCAAAAATTGAAGAGGTTACTGATATCTGGCGCCTAAGTGGAGATTGTGGTATCTTTTTAAAAGTTGAAATTGATTCTATAGAGAAATTTAATCCATTAATCGAAACAAAAATCTCACAAATTGATGGAATATCTATTAAAGAAACATGTTTTATCACACAAGAGATAAAAAGGAAATTTCTTTAGGATTACTCAATATCCAATTCAATTTTTATGTCTATTTCTTTTATTTTAATTACAGCTTGTTTTATAAAAGATAAAAATAATAAAATATTTTCTATTTTAACAGTTAGAAATCATCTATAAATTAAAATGAGCTATAAATTCACAAAAGAGGAATTATCAAAATTACTTTTTGATTATAATTCCCTAAAAGATGTGCTGCCCACATATAAACCATCAAAAGTATACATTTGGGATGAAACATTACGTGATGGTGAGCAATCTCCTGCAGTCTTCCTTACATTAGATGAAAAAATCCATCTTTCAAAACTTCTTGATGAAGCTGGAGTAAAATTGATAGCTGTTGGTTTTCCAGCTGTTTCCAAATCGGAAAAAGATATCGTTAAGGCATTGATGAAAGAGAAACATGATAATGCGTCAATATTAGCTATTGCAAGACCGAAAAAAGAAGATATTGAGGCTTGTATCGATAGTGATGTAAAAGAGATTGTAATTTTTATGCCAATTTCCGATTTTTTTATGAAACTTCTAAAATTGGATGAAGAGAAAGAATTGTCAATAATCGAAGAAGCGATTATTTGTGCTAAAGATCACGGTTTAAAGGTAAATTGGGTGTCTGAAGATTGTACAAGAGCAAAACTAGATCATATTTTTAATGTGTTCAACACAGCAATAGATACTGGTGCGGATCGCATTATAATAGGTGACACTGTTGGCGTATTAACTCCATATTCAACAAAATTCCTTGTCAACCAAATTATGGAAAATGTAATAAGAAAAAATAAAAATAAAGCAGATATTGGAATACACTGTCATGATGACTTTGGATTAGCCACATGTAATACCATCGTAGGCGTATTTGAGGGGTGTATCTATCCTCATACATGTGTAAACGGTTATGGTGAAAGAGCAGGAAATGCAGCTCTTGAAGAGGTTGTTTTAATATTGGAAAGGAATGGAATTGATACTGGTATAAAAATGGACAAATTAATGGAGTTAAGTGAAATAACGGAGAAATATTTTAGCCAACCTCTCGCTTTAAATAAAGCAATTGTTGGACGTTATGCCTTTAGTCATGAAAGCGGACTACATATCGCAGGAATATTAGCACATCCTTTAAGTTATGAACCAATAAATCCAAAAATAATTGGAAGACGACGAAAATTTTATCTTGGAAAGGGAAGTGGGTCTCATTCAATTATTAATGCAATTAAAGAGAAGATAAAAGTACTTGATTTAGATATTCCTGATGAGATTATTAAAAAGATTGTAGCTGCAGTAAAAGCAGCCCATGAAGAATCGAGTAAGGAAGATGTGCAAAAAAGTTTTCAAATAATAAAGAAAGAGTTAGATAAGATAGCGAAGGGAGTTTCTGATAAAGATTTTTTTAAAATTGTTAACAAATATGCCCAGCCATATGTACCTGATGAATTTAAGCCAAAAAAAAAAAGAAAAGAATAGAATAATAATATTATTACTTTTCTCGTTAAAAGATGGTTTTAACAAACAATTATCATAAGAATTATAATAAATAGTTAAAAATTTATTTGTAATTTCTTATTAAATATTTAGTATTCATTATTTTTGTAAGAGATTTCAATGTCTAAACAAGAAGATATAATTGCTGGAAAGTTGGTCGGGAAGACAACAACACACACGGTTAATTTTTTAATTGTGGATAAAAATCTAGGGCGAAACGATCATTTAGTGATTTATACTGATTCTGATAGTAAGGAAGAGAAAGATTATTATTTATTTAAGATAAGTGATATCTGGAATGATAAACAAGGATTAATGGCAACAATAAAAGTTCTTGGTCATATGCCAAAAAGGCCATTTAAGATCGGAAGTGAAGTTTATCTTGCTAAAAGGGAGCAAATTATAGAAACTTTTGGGATTGATAATCCCGAAGAAGATTCAATACATTTTGGGACTCTACTTGGTTATTCTAAATATGATGTGCGTTTATTAGTAAAGAATTTTGGTAGAATTTTTATTACGGGTAAATCTGGTTCGGGTAAATCTTATACGATGGGAGTGTTAATTGAGGAATTCCTAAAAAAAGGAATTCCTATAGTCATTTTTGATCGACATGGTGAATATTCTAGTTTAAAAATTTCTAGAGAAATTTCAGAAACTGATGAAGAAATTCCTAATGAAGAGCCAGAACTTGAATATTGGGATATAAGTAAATCTTCAGAACCAATTGAAGAATTACCAAGTATTCCTTCAGATTCCGAAGCGGAAATTCCAATTGAGGAATTAGAAAAGGATAAAATATCTCCTAGTGAATTTGTTGAAAAAATAATAGAATTTGCTGATTTAAATTTGAATGAGGGAGCGGATGTGGACATAAAATATATTTTTTCTTTAGATGCAACTGATTTAGTAGCTTCAAATTTATGTACAATTATAAATTTTAGAGGATTACCATTGGAACTTCAAGAGGTTATTGCCAATGATATTCTTATGAAATTATATAATGCGAGCACCTCAAAACAAATTCAACCCTTTTATCTTTTTATAGATGAGGCTCATCTTTTTGCAGGTAAAAAGAAAACAGACATATCTGAAGCTGTAAAACTATTTTCTCAAGAAGGAAGAAAATTTGGTGCAAATCTCGTTATTTCTACTCAAAAACCCCAACTATTAGATGTTACGATAAGAGGTCAGGCAGGAACATGGATAATACATCAATTAACTGATATAAGAGATGTTGATATAACTATTTCAAGTGCTGAAGATTTAGGCCCAGAATATAAAGAAGAAATTCAAAGATTAGACCCAGGTGAATGTATAATTTGTGGTGATGCCGTTAAGATCGCACCATTATTTCTAAAAATTAGAAAAAGAAAAACAGAACATGGAGGCATAGGATTTAATCCTCTCGATTTTCTTTCTAAAGAAACTATTGAAGATTTAAAGAAGAAGAGACTTAAAATATTAGAAGCCAAATCAGAAGGTGAATTGGTAGAAGCGGAATCTCTCTTTCAAAAATATTTTGCTGGAAAAGATATGCAAAAATCGGCTAAAGAAATAGCACTTTTAACAAAAAAAATAGACGAATTAGATTCTGAAGTAAAAATATGGAAAGATAAATATAAAAAACAAAAAGAAAAGGCAAATAAGGCTACAAAATTAGCAGAAAAAGCTTTAACTGAAGCAAAGAGAAAATTATAAAAAATAAAATGCTTGATTAAGCTTATTTTTTCTTAAGTAATTTTTTTAACTCATCTATTTTATTGGTAGCATTTTCTAAATCATACTTTAATTTTTTCATTTGCTTATCGTAATCATTTTGTTTAATTTTTCCGTCTCTTTTCTTTTTCTTCAGGAATGTAATTAAATTATTAACTGTTTTAACTTTACCCTCTAATCCTTCTAATTCCGCAGCTAATTCTTCTTTAGACTGTTTATTATTTTGAGGAGGCATACCTTTCGGTCTTGGAGGTAACGGTTTTTTAGTAGATGGCTTTTTAGGTAATTCAGTTAAATCTGTAAGTTCATTGTCCTCTTCAGCGGTTTCGGCTTCAACTTCTTTTTTTAATTTCTCAAAATCTATTCCAAGATCTGGGGGTTCTTCTAACTGTGGTGGCTGCTGAATCTTTTCTTGCATTTCTTTGATTGCCTGTAATTCAATAATTTCATCTTCTGATCCTATTACTGAATCTATCAATTTATTTACAACATCACTTAAAGCATTTAATTCATCTAATACTGAATAAAGAGTTTGTATAAGGTCACTTTTTGAGGAGATTTTAATTTCTGATTTTACAGTTATTGGTGAATACGGTTGAGAACCAACTTTTTCTTCAGCATCAGAAAATGCAGGATGTAAACTTGAACCATATGCCAGTCCAGGTTTTTTGGATGGTATTGTAGAAATTCCTTTTTCCTTTAATTTCAATCGATGTTCAGAAATCAACCAATTAAATAAATTTAGCGCAAGTTTTTTATGTTGTTCATTTTCAATTCCACAGCCAATTTCATCTCTAAAGATTTCATAACTACCAATTACGCATACTAACCCATTATCAGCTTCTGATACAACTATCAAAGGAACTGAGAAGGGATCCGCATCTGGATCACTCATAGCAATTGGAATAGAACCCCCAATTGTTGTAAGAGAGCATCCTGCTCTATAACAAATCTCGCTAATTCCTTCATTGATTTGATGAGGTGGAGTAAATGTAGAAACCTTTGGTAAATTTTCCATACCATAATTATTAGGTGAAAGCACTTGATCATTTTCAAATGTAATGCCAAACCGTTCAGCTAGAGCGGAAAGGTTTGTTTGACGACCCTTATCACCTCCAGCATGACTTAATAATAATAGCCCCCCACCATCTTCTCTTACCCAATTCTCAATCTCATTTATTTCCTGAGGTGTAATTTTTGCAAAATCAGGACAAGCAAACACCAAAATATCATAAGGTTTTAGAGATTCATGAATAATTGGAAATTCCGAAAATTGATATGATTCAAAACCTTGAGAATCCAAGAGTTGCTTTATTGTTTTGTAGTTAATATCAATTCTTCCGCGTGGTTTTTTACTTTCATCCCAGGCAATAAAATTCCCAACCAATTGTTAAGAGTCACCTTTTTTCTATAAAAAATAAAAATTTTATAAATAATCAATAAATCTTCTTGCTTTAATCTTTATTTTTATTTAATTTAAAATTTTATTTCATTTCTGGCATAAACTTATTTGTCATTATTTAAAACTAGTTGGCATTTATCTCCAATCATCAAATTATCTTTAGAGAGATTGTCAATTTTAACATAACTCCCAATAATTGAATTTTCTGTAATTATGTTTGAGAGATAGGCACCATCTTCGATTATGCAATTTTTTAATATACATTTCTTTAATTTACAATTTTTACCAATCGATACATATGGCCCAATAATAGAATGAGTAATTTCAGTGTTTTCTTCAATATTAACTGGTGTATTAATTACACTATACTTGAAATTTACATTTTGTGTTGAAGATTTTTCATTTATTTGAGCCATATGCTCTAATATATAGCGGTTTCCTTTTAATAATTCATTTGTTCTCCCAAAATCCAAAATCCCTTTTTTCAATTCGACTGCAGCGATTTTGTAGTTTTGATCTATCAAATCTTGAAGTGCTGGAGTCATATAAATTTCACCAGAATCTTCAGATTTGTTGTCCAAATATTTTTTTATGTTGTTAAATAAAGCATTCGTTGTTTTTCTACTAAATGCATAGATTCCTGCGATTGCTAGGTCAGAGATAAATTCCTTAGGCTTCTCGACTAAATTCTCTATTATCATATTATCATCAACAGAAACAATTCCATAAGAACTAGCTTCTTCCTTTGGAACCCTCATAACCGTTATTATTCCATCCACATCTGATTCATAATATCGATATAAAATATATGAGTACTCATCAAGTAGAATCATATCACCTAAGAAAATCAAACATCCATCTTTTTTTTCATTTATACTTTTCTTGTTCAAATCATCTTCTTGAAAATTGAATTGTTTCTTGGCAAGATAAATTGCTTCTCCGAGTCCCCAATAATATGGTACATCTCCATCAAAACCTCTGGGAATTTGTTCAATAAAAGTTAAATTAAAATCTTTTGAGTAATTTTTATTTATGTAATCGATTATTTGATCTTTCTTATAACCAACGATCAATATTAATTCGGTACTTTGATCGAATGTGTCTTTTAATTTATCTAGAATATGATCTAAGACAGTTTTTCCTGCGATTTTGATAAAAGCCTTAGGTTTTTTAAAAGTAAAAGGTCTTAAGCGCGTTCCTGTGCCGGCTATTGGTCCAATAATTTTCATATTAAAGATACAATTCTTTCTGTGCTATTTTAATAAAAAAATCTTTAAAATTTAAAACTATTTTTATTCAATAAAACTCTGATTTATCCGAATCAAAAATGCGTTGAAGAGTCCCAAATAAAATGTCTAAACCATCTTCTCTTAACGTTGTGATTGGAATTAATTCAGAGGTAGAGCCTAGTTGAGAGAATACTTCGGATATTAAAAGCGATAGTTCACGTATTAAACCTTTTTCCCTTTCATTGGTAGCCTCACTTAATTTTTGAAAGTCTGTGCTCCATTCGAGGACCATATCAATTAAATCATCATCTAATAAATCGATTTTAGAAAGAGCGTTAATTTGTGGAATATTTAGAAATCGATATTGAACTGAAGCAGCTAATAGCAGGGTAGATATAAATCCATTCGGTCGTTTTACCATATATGAATCAAATAAAAAAGTTGTCGATCTCTGAACACCACCGAAACCTAAGGAACTTGCGATAATTGGACCCACTTCCCTGAAAGCAAATAATTCTAACTGACCTGGAGTATCAATTAAAACCCAATCAGGTTGATATTGATTTATCTCATATTTGAGATCTTCTATATAATTTATCATTAAATCTGCAGCTAATATCATTCCTCCATTTGGACCTAAATTATACTTCCTCATAACTTCATCTAAGGTGATATAATCTCTTATATCAATCTCTGGATTAAACTTTAAATCTAACGCACCTGGGTCTAAATTAATTGCAATTACAGTTATTTCTGGATCTCTCATAGAGATGTAATCTTTTAGCTGAGCAACCAATGTGGATTTTCCGCTTCCTGCTGGTCCAATTATGTAATTAAATAACATGGGGCTTGAAAATTGTGATTTGCTCTGTAATAAATAAAATAATCTTTTAAAGATTATAAAATCTATTGATACGATTTGGATTTTATTTTTTATTCAATGAAAATCATACTACATTTAATAAATTCATTAATAGAATGGTATTATCGAGTCGCTCTAATGCAATTAAAGAGAGTAGAGTTGAAAAACATTAGAATTATTTGTGAAAAAAATAAAAATCTGAAGAAAATTCTAAAAAAAAGCATTTATATTAGTAAAAAAAAATATTATACTTATTAGGTATAAGAATGGTTTCTACAGATTTGAGAAATAGACAAACCATATTAAGTGATAAAACAGGTTTGCAATTATGCGAAAAGTGCGGGAGTGTAATAGTTAACCGTGTAATGATATTAAAAAACGGGAGAAAACAGAGAATATGTCAGTGCATTGTTTGTAGGCATTGGTTTCCCGCTTAAACTATTATATTTTAATTTTAAATTTTTATTTTAATAATTTTTAATATTTCCAAATAGGTGATAAAAATTAATATTGAATCCATCGTAGGAGATAAAGGAATAACCACAATTCCTAAAGAAATTCGAAAAAAATTCAATATTAAAAAAGGAGATAAATTATATTGGATCTATAAAGAACCGGAAAGAGTTGAATTAATTATTATTAAAAACCCCCTTGAATTTTTAAAAGGGCGATATTCTAAAAAAGATCTAACTTATGAAAATCTTGAGCATAAAGCTGATAAATTAATTGAAGATAAGGTATTTGATATTTAAGGTTTTATAAATGGGGATGATGGGATTTGAACCCATGATCACCAACTCTGGAGGCTGGCGCCGTTTCTCGTGTCCTGAAACTACTCAGAATCAAACCGGGCTAGGCCACATCCCCTTAATTTGATAATAATAAATTATCTAAATCTAAAAAATTTTACTAAGTAAACATTTTTTTCAATGAAACATTATCTTTAATTGTTTTTAAAAAAGTGATTAGGTTTAATGAGCAACAAGGAAGATGAAATAGTCTTTTTAGGATCGGGAGGTGGCCGTATTCATATTAGGACACAATACCGGGCAACTGGAGGTATTTTATTTAAATTCAATGGAATCCAAGCACACATAGATCCTGGTCCCGGAGCAATTGTAAGAATAAATCAATATAATGAAGATCCATTAAAGACCGAATTATTTTTTGTGACTCATTTTCATGTTGATCACTTTAATGATATTCAAGTTATGATCGAGGCTTCACGTGATAGATTTTATGATAATGAGAGAAAACTCGTAAAAAAAGGCATATTATTTGCGCCCCATAATGTTATTAATTATATTAGTCAATATCACCAAAATATGTTAGAAAAAATTATTCCATTCAAGGCGGGAGATACATTTAATTATAATGGAATAGAAATCATTGGAACAAAAGTAGTTCATACTAAAGCTGCTGGTTTTGGCATAAGGTTTAGGTTAAAAGACTATTCCATTGCATTTTCAAGTGATACAATGGTATTTGATAAATTTCCGGACCAGTTTCATGGTATCGATATCTTAGTATTAAATCTTCTAAGACCTAATTCGATCTATTGTAAACGGCATCTTTGTACGGATGAAGTAATTCCTTATTTAAATAAGATTGATCCCACTCCAAATACACTAATTATTACACATTTCGGAGCATATATGGACAGCCCAAGGTCAGATAGAAATTTTGTACCTTCCCAAGTTAAAAAATTACAGGAACAAACTGAAATAAAAAGAGTTATCGCTGCAGAGGATGGAATGAAATTGAAGATTTTTGATTTATTAAGTTAATTTATTTAATCAAAAAAATAAAAAAAAGTATAATTTAAATTTAAGTTTATTAGGATTATTATTCTATTTGAGCTCCACATTTATCACAGAATCTTGCTCCGGATCTAAGTAATTCTCCACATTTTGGACATTCTTTATAAAATTGGTAACCACAGTTCTTGCAAAATTTTGTATCTCTACTAACATTACTATTACATTGAGGACATTTTTTTCCTTCAAGGATTAAAAATCGTAATATTGCACCTACGAAGCCAATCCAAGAGAATGCAATAATCATATAGATCCACCATTGCCATCCCAATAAAAACTGAGCCAATAATCCAAATATTAATGTTACAGTTATTGCTCCAAGAGCAGAACTTGCTAGCGAATACGCATAATTTCTCATATTTTACACCATAATTTTTACTCTTGCATCTTATTCTATTAAAAAATAATTATTTTAAATTTTTATAAAAAAGAAAAAATATTTTTTTTTATTTTAACGCTGTTCCACAAAAAGAACAGTGCTTTGCGCCAGGATTTTCCACCTTCTCACCACATCCAGGGCAAAAATTAATTATTGCTCCTTTTACTTCTTCAGATGGAGTAGGGGGTTCTACTTTTTCAGGTTGTTCAAGTTGAGTTCCACACTCTTCACAGTATTTTGCTCCAATTGTAACTGGTTTCTGGCATTTAGGACACATATTGAGAAATTTATGACCACAAATTTTACAGAACTTATTATATTTATTAGCAGGTGAACCACAGCTTGGACAATTAACTCTTTCTACCATGTAATATCTAAGAACATTAGAGACTGTTCCAATCCAAATAAAGCCAATGATCATATATATCCACCATGTATCCCAACCAAACAAGAATGCAGCTAATACAATAAAAACAAGTGTTCCAATAAATGCGCCAATTACACTATTTCGCACGGCAATTATTCCATGTTCATCATCTTTCATTTATTTTTTCAATCCTCCATTTTTTTTTTAATATTTTTATATTTATTATTAATATTAATAAGATTTGTTTTACAATTTGGACATAAAATTGTATTTTTATCAGTAATTATTACTCCACATGCAAAACATGATTTTATTTGATCTCCAAATTTATTACTTTTTTTTGAATTTAATAACTTTTTTATCTTTTTATTTCTTTTTATTTTCATTTATAGATACACTATTTAGCAATCAATAAACAAATCCTTTAAATAAACAAAAAAAACAAAGATATTAAAAAGATCTTTAGACCAGTTTTTTTAAAAGAAAAATACATTTTTTAAAAAGGAGAAAATAAATACTGAAGTAGTTGAATTAACATGAGCAAAAGAGAAGTAAATTAATTAAAAAGTAGAAATAAATCTAATTAGAAAATTGGTTGTTTTTAAAAAAAGAGTCACTTCCTATATCTACGCTTCGCGCCAATAGAACCCGTTTGACCACCATATTCTCCTTTTATTATTCGTTTTTTATAGTTTTCTCTATATCTGATTCGGGGGATTTTTTTTGGGTGGGCGTTGACACCCCGTCTTTGAACTTTAGGTGTTTGAGTTCTAACTTTACCTGCTTTCGTTAAAGAACCATGAGAACCGGGCATATTATTTTCTTTCCTTATTTCTTTTGGGTTATTGTTTATTATTATTATAATTTTAAAATCATTAAGCGATTAAAAATTTTTGGTTTTAAATTGGAACACGAATGACGTTTAATTGATTTTTAATATTAATAGCTTGATCTAAGAAATAATTTGACATATTATCATCTTTTAATAGAAATTTATGGAAATCGGCCATCATTTGATAGTATTTATACATCATTTTCAAGTTAAAAAGGGTATCAGAAGTCAATAATTTTTTCAAATTATCAAGAACAAGATGAGCATTTTTTGCATCTTTTCTAAAGTATATAAAAATTTTTGCTAATAATTTATTAATCTTCAAAATTTGCTTTTTATGTTGTTGAATGGTGTTTTCATCCAGTCCCGGTAAATTTAAAGCTTGTTTCAATAACTTTATTGCATAAGCCATTTTTTCTGTTTTTTTGTTGTATTTTGCTCTTTCATAAAAATATTTTAATTGAATCTTGAGGGAACCTTTAGAAATATTTAATGCTTTATTGAATCGAAGTTTAACTTCACTTAGGTTTTCTTCTTTTAAGTTGATTTTTGCAAGGCTCAAATATGTATCAGCGAGAATTACTTGGTCATTTATATCAGTTACATTTGATTCAAGAAAGTTTATGATTATTTGAAAATGAGTCTTAGCCTTATTTAATTGGTTAAATAATAAATAAGTTTTTCCTAATTTTTTGTGTAATTTAATAATAAGACCCAATGGGATATTTCCACTTTTGCATAGTTCCAATCCATTTTCTAGATATTCCAATGTTTTTTTTGGTTGATTTAAGATTTTGGCAATTCTACTTAAATGTAGTAGAATTAAAATTACAATTTTTCTTTGTTTAAATTTGTTAAAAATTTTCATGCTTTCTACAAACAAATTAATTGCTTCAGAAAACTTATATGTGCTATATTGTTCTAAAGCTCGTTGATATATTTCTATGGAATTGATTTCTTCAAAGTTAGATGGTGGATTGCCTAGTAATTTATATTCTACTGGATGCAATTCTTTTGCAATTTTATTTTCATAACAAAGAGGAATAAAAGAAAAATTTATATCTTTTTCAGAATTGAGAGCAATTTGCTTAAAATTACCAGGTAAGAAATTCAATTTATTAATTACTTCGGCTTCTATCAATCCAATAATTGAATTTAAAATCATACGAGAAAATTTAATCCATGAAGTAATTAATAACTCAAGATTGAAATTCTCTTCATTATATAATTCTAATAAAATGTAGGGTGTATAACAATTCCAAGAACTCCTTATATGAATATTTTTAATAACAAGATCATTGAAATAGGATAGAAAACCTTTTTCCAATATAAGGTATTCATTATTAGAGTCTAAATTTTTAAAGAAAAGAACATTATTGACCCGGAATTTTGGAATACCATTCTTTATATCCAATGGTAAATCATTTGTAGATTCCATACCTAATTTTATAATTGAATTATTAACACTGGTTGAAATTATTTTATTATAGTGTTCGAACTGTGATTGTTTGTTAAAAATTGATATTCTTATTCTGTTTAACCATTTCGGTTCAAACTCGTTATTTATTGCTTCTGGCATGAGTTGATTTAAAATTTTTAATAACTCTGGCTCTTTTCCTTTAATAGGAAATTCATGTTCTAAATTTGATTCAATTCCAATTTCTCTAAGTTTTTCTATTAAATAATTTAAGTTTTCTAGTGTGGAGAAATCTGTAATTCTAATCATGAAGATAAGAGAGGATTTGAAAGATACTATTTCAAACGGTATGTTTAATCTAAGAGGTAGTTCAATAGGTTTTTTAATTGAGATTGTAATAATATTGTTATCTAAAATGGAATATCGAAAATTATTAGTTGGTTCAAGGTTATCTTTAAAACCTTTTTCAATAAATAATTTATTTAGAAAGTCCAGATCTTTTTCAGAAAAATATGTTAATGACATATTTATATCCTCAATCGTAATAACTCTAGACTTGTATATAATTGTAGAATCCCACTCACACTAATTGCTATACCAAATAAGGTTAGAACCATTATGGATAGAGATTCCGCAGTCTGTTGAGAAATGAGTGTATTACCTAATAAGATCTGTTCAAGGGTTATAATGTCTGTACTTATTAAACCTATAACGAAAAAAACAAATAAGCCGCCGATTAATTGAAGAATTCCTGTAATATAATTAACATTGTGGATTAGTTTTAATCTGCTTTCCTTAAGTTCAATAATATGGCCATCACCAATCGCAATCATATCTCGATTAGCCTTCTTAATGTAATAATAAACCATTTCTCTAAGTGGTATTACATCAAGAAGAACCGTTCCAAAAGTAAAAATACCAATATATATTAAAATTCGAAGAATTATCTCTCTAAATATTACATTAAATCCATCAATTGTAGAATTAATAATAGCAAAATTAGCAATAATCCAAATAAAAACGCCCAAAACGCAAGTGCTTAAAAATTTCAAACCAGATATTGTTAAAACTATTGAATTCCGATCAGCAATCGTAAGTACATAATAACTAATACCAATAATAAAAATGATAACACCTAACACTATTGCTTCCATTGATAATGTAAATGCAAAAATTAAACACATAGAACCAACTAAAATAGGTAGATATGGAAAGAAAGGGGCTTTAAAGGGACGATCTAATTCTTTTCTTTTATTTCTTAACATTACCGCTCCAAAGTTTATAAAAGCTAATCCAAAAAAGAAAATAAAACTAGTCATTTCTGCGGCAAATCCTAGATTCGTAAAAATGGTGAATAAGAGCGATAAAAACCCAGTAATAATCAATGCATATATTGGCATTCCAGTCTTTTTATTTACTTTTTTTAATCTCTTAGAGACATAGTTATCTCTAGCTAAAGCAAATAAAATACTTACTGCAGAACCTAACGCAGCATTCATAGCAATTAAAGTTGAAATAATTGCTGCAATCCCCATAAGAATGAATCCAAAGGGACCCAATATTTTATTTAGAATATCTGCTAATAGAACACCGGATTTTCTAATTACTTCTATATCATTTCCCATATTTACCAATACAACAAAAGTAATTAATAAATAAAGTAAGAGAGTGATAATAATAGCAATGATATTGACCCTCGGAATATTTTTAGAAGGATTTTTCAAATCTGAACTTAAATATGCTAAATTGGTGACAATAGAAGCAAAACAGATAAATAAAAATGAAAATGTAAATATTACTCCAAAAATATTCGTTCCCGATAAAAGATAATTAATATCGAAATCAGTTGCATTAGTAATCGGTGCAATTAAAATTCCAGAAATAATAAAAATTACTAAAAAGAGGATAAGTAGAATTGTTAATGATATTAATGTTTTGGTTGCTCTCTGGCTTGTCTTAAATACTATGAATATTATAAAAAAAATAGAAAATATGCTAATAAATATTGAGTAATCCTCTAAAATTGGAAAAAAAGTATATATAACAATAGCAAATGCTTGTGCAGAAAATGAAAATGCAGCCATATTTGCTATCCAAAGGAAAAAACCAATTATAAATGCCAAAAAACCCCCTAACGCTTCTTTACTAAAGGTGTATCCCCCACCTCCTGAAATTCGGAGACTAGTTGCAAGTTCAGAGAAATTCAAAGCAGTTAAAAATATTAATATACCACCTAAAATTAAACTGATTAAAACTCCTGGACCCGCATCAGCTATTGATCGACCTAGGAGGGTAAATATTGACCCTCCAATACCACAACCGACCCCATATAAAATTCCACCCGAAATTCCAGTTGATCTTTCAGGAACAATTATTTTTTCTTCAGAATCACTCAAAATTTATTCCATTTAATCTGTAATTCAGGTTTATATAAAATTTATGATTTTTCTAAATGGAATATACCAGAAACTATTATTAAACCTGCTCCAATTAATGATAAGAGCATGATTAATATTGGGTTTGCTTCTCCAAAATCGAAAATATTGAGCAAATATCCAAATCCAATAATTAAAAAGAATATGCCCATTCCAATTAATATTCCACCGAAAAATTTTGATGCCCTATATATTAAAGATAATATTTCCAATCTATTTATTCGGCTTTCTTTATCTCTAATTTCTTCTTCTTGACCATCCAATTGCTTTTTTAACTGTTGAAATATTTCTTTCGATTCACTTATACTTTTATCTATGGTATCTTTTGCTTTAGTTAATTTCTCATGTTCTTTTTCTGTATATTCTAACTTTTCAGTTATAGATTTTAAGAGATTTTCACGTTCATTATGCTCAGCAATAGCTGTTTCAATTTCTACCTTTAATTCATTCAATCTTCTTTCATTTAAACTTATGAGGTTCTCTTTTCCTAAAATTTGTTCTTTTATAGTATCTATTGACTCATTTAATTCTATAATTTTTGTTTCTAAAGCCAATATTTTTTGTTGCCTTTCTTCTACTTGCATTACATAGTTTCTAATAATTTGATCATAAACATCTTTTCTCCTTTCTATTTCAGGAAGTTGTTCATTATACTCCTGAAATTTGAGTTCAATACTACTTAATCTCTCTTCTTTTTTCTCAATTTGTTCATTCAAAAGTTTTATTTCATTTTCTTTTGCTTCAATTAAATTATTTACATTAGAAATCTCTTCTTTATTTTTATCAATAGTCGCTCTTAAACCTTCATTTTCTGTTCTCAAACTTATTAATCTATTATCTAAAGTTTTAGATTCTTCTCTTAATTGACGAAAATTTTCTTCATTTTCTTGTATTTCTTGATTAAATTTTGCAATTTGGTTCCGTAATTCATCTTGATTTGCTAATTTTTCTTTTACTTTATCTTGGAGTACCGTTAAATCAATCTTTCTGGCTTCATAAGCATTATTGAGATCAATGATCCTATTCTGAAGGTCATTGTATTCAGTTTCTTGTTTTTCTTTATTTCGAATTATTATTACTAACTCTTCATTCAAGGTATTCGAACTTTCAACTTTTCGATTATATATTTCTTCCAATCCAGTAATCTTCTCTTCTAAAGCAATAAGATATTCTTCTTTATCATTTATTTTTTTAGTAATTACTTCAAATCTTATTTCTAACTCTTTAATTTCTTCACTTTTCTCAAAAGTTATCTTCTTACCTTCTTCCTTTTCTGACTCTACGTCGGTTTTTCTCGCATTTGAGACAATATCAATACTATCTTCGAAAGTTCTTAATTTTTTATCAATAAGATCTCTACTATTTTTAGCCTTTAGTAATAGATCTTTATCAATGCGATCTACTTCTTTCTCATTTTTTTTTTCGTTGAATTCTTCACTCATAAATTTCGCTCTAAATAATCAGTTTGATTATATATTCTTAATTTTAACGTATTAGTACTAATAATTAGATAATTAATAATTAAAAAATTTATATAATTATTTATAAATGGAAATATTGTTAAAATTCGATTAAAATAATAAAATGAATTATTTTAAATAAAAACATCTCAAAAATCGACTTTTCAAAAAAAAATAATTTATAGAAAAATTAGAGATAAAAACATTTATCAGACCAATTAGTTTTATTTAAAACAAATTATCCTTTAAAATTTACTTAATAATTCAAATCAAGGCGCTCAATAATTGAGTCATATTGTTACTTTTAATGAAAAATTAAAAGATTTGGTTGATAAAGCAAAAGGATATGATAATTTAAAGAATTACAAAAAGTCAATAAAAGCCTGGATAGAAATCAGTGAATTTTGCTTACATTTTACGAAAAATCCTAAGATGGATATAATTTTTAAAAATATGCTTGTAAAGAAAATAAGAAACATCATTAACCACGTAAAATCTTTAAAATTAAAAATGCAACAAAAAGAACAGAGAATTATAGAACTTGAGGAAGATAAAATATCTACATTAATTAATGATCTACCAGAAGCACCTACTAGTGACCCTGAGACATTGGATTCATCAGTAGATAATGGAACAATAAAGGATGATATTATAAGTTCAGATCAAAAAGTTAAATCAGTACAAGAATCAAAAAATATTCCAAATGGGTTTAAACAAATTAAACCAAAAAAATATGATTTTGAAACCATAATACCGAAAAATAAAAAAAAATCTCGCGAGAATTTAGAGAAAAAGAGTCCCAAAAAAGATGATAAATTAAAGAAGCCGACTCGGCCATGTCCATTTTGTGGTGTAGGAATTGGAATTGATGAGAAAATATGTTCTCATTGTGGAACACCGTTGAGTAATGGATAATTCTTCTTTTAATCAAATTGAAAATCTTATCTTATTTTCTTATTAAACCTAATTCTTCTGGAATTGGAGTATATAATTCTTCACAGGGATGGTTCGACAATTTGAAGAAAAAACAATATCTTAATTTTTCCCTTATCGATTTAATTAGAGCATGTTTTTCAGGTTTTCCACCAATAAAATGAAGTTCTCGATAGCGAACTAAAAATGCTCCGGTTTTTATTAATTTATGGATTAACAAAATTCTTCTAAAAAATAAGAGCAATTTGGAATGTAAGGGAGATATTTGACTTTTGTGCCGAGACATAGATTCAATCGCGATTTTTACATCTTTAAATCGAATTCTAATAGATATATTTGTTTTAAATGAATAAAAGAAAAACACTCGTTTTGGTAATTCGGATTTTTTTAGTCTTTTAAGAGCAAAATATACAAGCCTTGCGGTATTCAAATGATCCCGATGGAAATCAATAGCGTACCAAGGATCAGGAGCAAAAATAATATCTGGTTTCTCTTTTCTAATAATATCTATAACAAAATTTAATGAAATTTTATTTAAAGGAAGAAAACCATCAATAAAACCCGCCCAAATTAATTTAATTTGATTGTCGGTATATTTTTTAAATATTTCTGCTGCCTTCTCCATCTCATGGATTCGGACTCTTTTGATTCTTTCTCCTTTAAAATCATTTCTTTTAGTCCCATATTCATCATTTGTCATTATAACTTCTGTTACGTTATTCCCTAGTTTTAAAGCCTCTAAACACATAAAAGGCGCACCCATTTCAATATCATCTGCATGTGGTGCGAAAAAAAGGACTCTAATATTTTTACGCTTAGACATATAATTTAAAAAAATTTTAAGAAATTATTAAATCTATCATAATAGAGTTAATAAATTCTTATCTTAGTTGAATTATTTTTATGAATTTATTTTTTTGATCTTTTCTTTTTATCCTTTTGAAATATCTCATATTTTTCAATTGCGCGATCTCTCCATATAGTTCGCCATCTTTTGAATCCAGATTTTACGTATTTTTCTCGCCTATAGAAATCTCTGCAAAGCCAACCAAATGT
>Ga0209986_10001253_pt1 | contig 24565 bp, 24 predicted proteins | sample BlataG_FD_183168 | JGI IMG/M metagenome (GOLD analysis project Ga0209986, IMG submission 183168) | Deep subsurface microbial communities from Black Sea to uncover new lineages of life (NeLLi) - Black_00105 metaG (SPAdes) (version 2) | ecosystem: Environmental > Aquatic > Marine > Oceanic >... | reverse complement strand
CTTTCGATGTTCCGGTAGAAGCCGGTGATGGCACCGCGGCCGATGTGGACCTCGCCCCCGACCGGATCCTCGACGGTGGCATCGTCGGCGAACAGTTCCGCGATCTCATCGCCGGTGCCGGTGGCGACGAGGTCCAGATAACGGTGCACCACTGACTCGATCTGTTCGGCGCTGACCATGAGCGCCAGGCTACCCGGGGACCCCGAGCATCTCGGCGAGTTCGGCGACGTCGGTCACCGGTAGATCACACACCCGGCCACGGCAGACGTAGGCGGCGTCGGCACCGCGCACCCGATCGCGTCCGGCCAGCAGCGGACTGGAGTCGACCGTTCCGCCGACGACGACGGTGCCGCCCGGTGCCATCCGACGGGCCGCGGCCAGCAACTCCGAATTCGCATCGGCGGTGGCGACCGCCACCTGCAGCGGTCCGCGGACGGCTGCCTCCGCGACGGCCAGCCAGTGGCCCGCCGAGCGCGGCGCCCGGGCCAGAAGTGGGGAATGGGCAAGCAGGGTCTCCGCGGCGGCTTCGTGGTAGCGGCCGGCGCGATCGGCGTCCACCAGATGTGCGGCAGTCAGCAGCGCCTCGGCAATCGACGACGCTCCCGACGGGGTGGCGCCGTCGACCGGATCGGCCGGCCGCACCATCAGCTGCTCGGCGTCGTCGGCGGTGTCGAACCAGCGACCGGGCCGGTCCGGATCGGCGAAGTGGTCCAGCGCAAGGTCGATCAATCCGGTGGCGCGATCAAGCCAGACCGGGTCCCCGGTCACCTGATACGACGCCAGCAATCCGGTGGCCAGCATGGCGTGGTCCTCCAGGATCGCCGCGCTCTCCCCGACCCGGCCGCCCAGGCTGGCCCGGCGCAGCCGGCCGTCGACCAGATGCAGGCCGACCACCGAAGCGGCGCAACGCAGTGCCGCCTCCAGCAGTGCCGGATCATCCAGTGCCACCGAGGCTTCGGCCAGCGCGGTGATCGCCAAACCGTTCCATGCGGTGACCACCTTGTCATCGCGAGCCGGCTGCGGACGGGTCAGTCGGGCGGCCCGCAGGCGCGCGCGGACCCGTTCGAACCGGTCGGCATCGCCCGGCAGCGGATCGAAGTCGGCGGGCAACTGCAGCACCGACATGCCGTGTTCGAAGGTGCCCTGCTCAGTCACGGCGAAAACCCTTGCCGCCCAGGCTCCGTCGTCATCGCCGAGCACTTCGCGCAGCTGGCCCGGCGTCCACACGTAACTCGATCCCTCGACACCGGCCGCATCGGCGTCCAGCGATGAGGTGAACATCCCGCCCTCTGCCAGGTCGTCGATCAGGAACCCAGCAGTCTCGGCGGTGATTCGCCGGGCCAACGGGTCACCGGTGCGCCGGGCCCAGTGCGCGTACACCCGAAGCAGCAGGGCGTTGTCGTAGAGCATCTTCTCGAAATGGGGCACCACCCAGTCGGCGTCCACGCTGTAGCGGGCGAAACCGCCGGCCAGCTGGTCGTAGAGGCCGCCCCGGGCCATCGCCACACAGGTCCGCCGGACGCTGCCCAGCGGCACCGGCGACCCGGTGCGCTCGTGGGTGCGCAACAGCGCCTCCAGCAGCGCCGACGGCGGAAATTTCGGCGCTCCGCCGAAGCCGCCGCGGGCGACGTCCTCCTGGCGCAGCAGTGCAGCCACGGCCTGATCGCACAACGCCGGGGCGATCTCAGGTCCGCCGCCGGGCAGCCCGGCGGCCATCTGCCGCAATTCGCCGGTGATGTGATCGCTGGCCTGCTCCACCTCGTCGCGGCGCTCCCGCCAGGTCTCCCCCACCGCCGCCAGAAGTTGAAGGAACTGCGGTGTGGGGAAGTAGGTGCCGCAGAAGAACGGCCGCCCGTCCGGAGTCAGAAAACAGGTCATCGGCCAGCCGCCATGCCCGGTCATGGCCACGGTGGCGTTCATGTAGACCGCATCCAGATCCGGCCGCTCCTCGCGGTCGACCTTGATGCAGACGAACTGGTTCATCGCCTCGGCCACCTGCTCGTCCTCGAAGGACTCGTGCGCCATCACGTGGCACCAGTGGCAGGCGGCATAGCCGATCGACAACAGGATCGGCACGTCGCGACGGGCCGCCTCGGCCAGCGCATCGGCACTCCACTGCTTCCAATGCACCGGGTTGTCGGCGTGCTGGCGCAGGTAGGGACTGGTCGCGCCGGCGAGTTCGTTACCGCCCGGGTTCACGCGTGGGCTCCCCCGCGCCGGTGGCCTCGCCGGTCTGCGGGCCGTCCCCGGTCTCGAGATCCGCGGCACCGAAGTTCTCCCGAACCCGCCTCAGGTGGCGGTTCATCGACCGGATGAGGACGAACACGCCGATCAGCAGCAGAACGACGATGAGAAGTCCGACCGGGCTGGCCTTACCGAAGTCGGGACCCGTCATGGTCGGTTCCTCGGCGAGCAGGGTGGTCAGCACCAGGGTCACTTCAGAAAGAGGGGTCACTCGGCTGTCTCGATTCCGGCGAAAAGGTCGTCTTCCGGTAACTCGGCGGGTACCCGCGAGCGGGCCAGTTCGTACTCCTCGGTGGGCCAGAGCCGATGTTGCCACTCTAACGGGGTGGCGAAGAAGAACCCGTCCGGGTCGATCTGGGTGGCATGCGCCCGGAGCGCCTCATCACGCCGGGCGAAGTAGTCCGCGCAGTGCACCCGGGTGGTGACTCGATTGGCGAAGACATCCTGGTCGGCGTCCCAATGCTCCAGCCACCGGGCGAACGGACCTTCCTGTCCGTGTCTGGCGAACTCATCCTGCAGCGTTTGCAGGCGCCGCCGCAGAAAGCCGTGGTTGTAGTAGAGCTTGCTGACCGCCCACGGCGGCCCGGCCTCCGGGTAGGCCGCATCGTCGGCCGCAGCCTCATACGCCGCGACCGAAACCTGGTGGCAGCGGATGTGATCCGGGTGCGGATAGCCGCCGTTTTCGTCATAGGTCGTCATCACGTGCGGACGGAACGTCCGCACCACCTTCACCAGCTCGGCAACCGCCTCCTCCAGTGGCACCACTGCGAAACAGCCGTCCGGAAGCGGTGGAAGCGGGTCGCCCTCAGGAAGACCCGAGTCGACGAACCCGAGCCAGTGGTGTTCGACCCCCAGGATTTCCGCGGCCCTGGCCATCTCGTCACGCCGGATGTCGGCGATCCGCTCACGCACCTCCGGCAGGTCCATCGCGGGGTTGAGGATGTCGCCGCGTTCGCCGCCGGTCAGGGTCACCACCATGACGCGCCGACCTTCGTCCACATAACGGGCCACGGTGGCCGCACCCTTGCTGGCCTCGTCGTCCGGATGGGCATGAACCGCCATCAACCGCAGTTCGGTCACGTATCCCTCTGTGTGTCTGTATGTGTCCGCATGTACGGGCCGGCCCGGCCGACCGTTGGTCGTCCCTATAGTCCCATCCGGGGTGGGGGTACCCGTAATCCAGCCTGCCGGCGGCAGGCACACTGCTGCCATGACCGAGTCCTCTGCCGGCCAGCCACCGCCACCCGCGCGGTACGGCCGGGCACCGATGTCGGCGCCGGCCCGGCGGCGGGTGGCTGCCCTGATGGGAGTGCTGACCGTCGTGATTGCCCTGGGCCTGGCGATTCTGGTCTACCAGCGCTTCGAGCGCGTCGCCGTCGAGGGTTCCACGGCCGCCTTCGCCGTCGTCGACGACGACACCGTATCCATCACGATCAGCGTCACCCGACAGGATCCCGCCCGGCCGGTGGTGTGCATCGTGCGGGCCCGGTCCTACGACGGCGCGGAGACCGGGCGGCGGGAGATCGTCGTCGGGCCGTCGGAGGCCAAAACGGTGCAGGTCACCACAACGGTCAAGACCTACGCGCGGTCGGTCATGGGAGATATCTACGGATGCGGCACCACGGTGCCCGGGTATCTCGCCCCGGCATAGCCACCTCCGATGGGCAGCAAACTTCAGACCAGGAAAACCGGAATGGCCGCGTGGGCCCCGGTGCTACACTTTTCCCATGCACGGTTCCTACTGGGAGCCGTGTACTTCATTGAGCGGGGTTGACTCGCGGTACGGGCGGCACGCTACGGGGCGGATCCCGCGCACTCCCGGCGGCAGACGACGAACTGCACCGCGAACAGCGCGGAAGAGACGATTGAGGAGCGCGACGAGATGACCGATAACCAGGTCTGGCTCACCCAGGAGTCTTTCGACCGGCTCAAGGCCGAACTCGACCAGTTGATCGCCAACCGTCCGATCATCGCCGCCGAGATCAATGACCGCCGCGAAGAGGGCGATCTCCGTGAGAATGGCGGCTACCACGCGGCGCGCGAGCAGCAGGGCCAGGAAGAGGCCCGCATCCGTCAACTGCAGGAGCTGCTCAACACCGCCAAGGTCGGCGAGGCGCCGAAACAGTCCGGCGTTGCCCTGCCGGGGTCGGTGGTGAAGGTCTACTACGAGGGTGACGAGTCCGACACCGAGACCTTCCTGATCGCCACCCGCCAGGAGATCGTCAGCGACGGAAAACTCGAGGTGTTCTCCCCCAACTCCCCGATTGGGGCCGCGCTTCTCAACGCCAAGGTGGGCGAGACCCGCAGCTATACCGTGCCCAACGGCAATGTGGTCAAGGTGACGCTGGTCAGCGCCGAGCCCTACCACTCGTAGTACGCGCTCAGCAGAAAGCTGGTGCGGAGCTATGGCGCGTATCGCCGAAGATCTGCTCCTGCTCCTACTCGACAATGCCGATGCCCAGCCCCGGCTTGACCGCTCGAAGCTGGAACGAGCGCTGGCCGCCGCGCTGATCCTTGATCTCGCGCTCGACTGCAGGGTGCGCCCGGCACTGCCCGACGAGCCGGCGCCGGCCGGCCACTTGGTCGCGCTGAGCGGCCCGGTGCCGATGGATCCCACGGTGCGGCCGGCACTGGCGCTGCTGCAACGACAGCCGATCAGTCCCGCCGCCGCGATCGCCCGGATCCGCAAGCACGCCGAGGACGACGTGCTCGACCAGTTGCTGCGCACCGGCCAGATCCACCAGATACAGCTGACTGCACATCGACTGCGCCGCAACCACTACCGGTGGCCTGCGAAGAATAGGGGCCGGGTCGCGGTGGCCAGGTCCGAACTACTCGGGGCGCTGTTTGAACAGCGACGCCCGCAACCCGCGACCGCGGCGGTCATCAGCGTTCTGTACGGCGTCGACGGACTCGATTCGGTGCTGACCCTCAATGACGCCGGGGTTCAGGCGGCGGCCACCCGTGCCGACGAAATCGCCGCCGGCGGGTGGGCCGACGAGTCGGATACCGCCGAGGTCAACCTCGCCCGCACCGTCGCCGACGTGGTGCCGGCGCTGCGCTAACGTGCCGGATCAGCCGGCCAGCGCCTGCCGAAGGTCGGTAAGCAGATCGGCCGGGTGTTCGATTCCCACCGAAAGCCGAACCAGATCGTCGGGCACCTCGAGTTGCGAACCGGCGGTCGAGGCATGCGTCATCGCGCCGGGATGCTCGATCAACGACTCCACTCCCCCCAATGACTCGGCGAGGATGAAAATCTCGGTACGCGAACACAATTCACGGGCGGCCTGCAACCCTCCGCGCATCCGTACCGACACCATGCCGCCGAAAGCCCTCATCTGACGGGCCGCCACAGCATGGCCGGGGTGGTCCGGCAGACCCGGATACAGCACCTGACTCACGGCCGGGTGGCCGGCCAGGAAGGCGGCCACCTGAGCGGCATTGTCACTATGGCGTTGCATCCGCAGTTCCAGCGTCTTGAGCCCCCGCATCGTCAGGTAGGCGTCGAACGGTCCGGGCACCGCCCCCGCTCCGTTCTGCAGGAAACCGAAGGCCGCGTCGAGTTCCTCGTCATCGGTCACCAACGCGCCACCCACCACGTCCGAATGACCACCGATGTACTTGGTGGTGGAATGCAGAACGATATCGGCACCGAGGGTCAGCGGCTGTTGCAGCGCGGGCGAGGCAAAGGTGTTGTCCACCAACACCACCGCCCCGGCAGCGTGGCCGATCTCAGCTATCGCGGCGATATCCGCGATCGACAACAGCGGGTTGGTCGGCGTCTCCACCCAGATCATCCGGGTATCAGCGGTGATCGCAGCCCCGACCGCCTCGAGATCTGACAGGTGCACCGGGGTGTGCTGCACGCCCCATTGCCGGAACACCTTGTCGATCAGCCGGAACGTACCACCGTAGGCATCATCGGGAATGACGATGTGGTCCCCGGGACGCAGCACCGCCCGCAGCGCGCAATCGGTGGCCGCCATCCCGGAACTGAAGGCCCGTCCGAAACGGCCGTCCTCGACGGCGGCGAGGACCCGTTCCAGGGCGGCCCGGGTGGGGTTGCCGGTGCGGGCGTACTCGAATCCGCCGCGCAGTCCGCCCACACCGTCCTGGGCGAACGTGCTGCTGGCGTAGATCGGGGCGTTGACCGCCCCGGTGGCGGGGTCCGGGTGGTAACCGGCGTGAATCGCGGTCGTCGCGAAACGGTGCCGGCGGTCTTCGTCAGTCATTCAGACGGTCACCGGGGCGACGGTTCCGCCGCTGAGCTTGCGGTAGGTGTACACCATGAACAGATAGGCGACCGGGATCGTCACCAGCAGTCCGACGACGCAGAGCAGAAGGCCGACGAGTTGCAGGGCAAGGAACGTCAGAGCGGCCAGCAGAACCTGGCCGAAGTTGGCCTTGACGATGTCGAAACTGGCTCGTATCCCGTCGATCGGCGACAGGTTCCGGTCGACGATCGCGACGGCACTGAACCACGTGAACAGCAACACTGCCAGGCCCGGCAGGATCAACAATACGAGGCCGAAGATCGTCAGGATGTCGACGATCAGCGCCGCGACCACCACTGCGACGATGTTCCGCGGGCGGAAGAACGAACCGACAGAAACCTTGTCGCCGTTGGCGATATCGAGAAGCCCGCCATAACCGGCTGAGGCTATCGCCCCCTTCACCAGAATCTGCACGACCGCGCCCAGGAGGAATACCGCCAGGCCGGCGCCGGTCGTGATGCGCGTGGTGGTCTCGATGAGCCCGTCACCGCTGTCATAGGCGGTGATGGTCTCGGGCGAGACGGCATCGGTTGCCAGACCCAGCAGATAATTGAGGGCAACGCCGATCAACCAGAACACCAGGGTCGCGACGATCAGTGGAACCGGGTTCTTGGTGAACTTCTGCCACGCCCACGACAAACCCTCGCCGATGCTGTAGCGGCTCACCCCGTAACCGGGAGGTGGCGGTGCGTAACCGCCGCCGGGCGGAGGGGGCGGCGGATAGCCGCCGGGCAGGGGCGGATAGCCGCCGGGCGGGGGCGGATAGCCGCCGGGCGGCGGGGGCGGGTACGCGCCGGGGGGCGGCGGATAGCCGCCGGGCGGGGGCGGCGGATAACCCCATCCCGGCGGGGGTGGCGGCGCGCCATAACCACCGTGCGGCGCCGCTCCCGGGCTACCGGGGGACGGGGGCGGATACTCACCGGGGTTTGGTGGCTGGGTCATGCTGTATTCCCTCCGGACTCTTCAGGTCAGATCGGTAGGCAGACGGTGGACATGATCTTGTCGGCAAAGGTCTGGCGCTTGGCATCCCACAGCGGCCAGAGGTAGCCGAGATTGCACAACATCCCATCGAGAAGGTGCAGGAATTGGCGTAGAACCGAGAAGCCGAAGCCGATGGGCTGCCCGGTCGTCGCTTCGACGACTTTGAACTTCATCACCGACTTGCCGATGCTCGAACCGGTCGTGCCCTGACGGTAGCCGTAGTTCCAGATCGCGAACACCAGAGCGGCCAGACCGAACACCAGCAGGGAGATGAACCCCGGCACCGTCGGCTCCGATGTGCAGGCGACGCCGTAGCCGAGGTCGCTGCCCTCGCTGATGCACTCATTGTCCGCGGTGGCGAGGATGATCACCGTTCCGATCCCGCCCAGGGCCAGCACCGGCACTGCGTCGATGAAATAGGCGGCGACCCGGGTGATCCACGGAGTGTAGGCGTCTTTGGGCAGCGCACCGGCCGGGGCGGGCGGGTAATAGCCTCCCGACGCGGGGTAATAGCCACCCGGCGGCGGATAGCTGCCTGGCGGTACGGGCGGTTGGGTCATGAGTTCCTCGGGTCGGCCAAATAGGCACCCAACCCTAGCGTGTCAACGGCGGCGCGGACCTTCAGAGAGGTAGCCGAGCAAATCGTGGCGTGTGATGACTCCGACCGGCTTGCCGCTCTCCACCACCATCACCGCATCGGTGTCATGCAGCACCGCGGCGGCATCACTGAGATGCTCCCCGGCGCCGATCAACGGCAACGGGGGACTCATGTGCGAGGCCACCGCGTCGGCCAACTGCGCGCGGCCCTCGAACACCGCCGAGAGCAACTCGCGCTCCGACACGCTGCCGGCCACCTCGCCCGCCATCACCGGGGGCTCAGCCCCGACGACGGGCATCTGGGACACCCCGTACTCGCGCAGGATGCCGATCGCGTCGCGCACCGTCTCGGCCGGGTGGGTGTGCACCAGGTCGGGCAGCGCCCCGGACTTGCCGCGGAGCACGTCGGCGACCGTCGGCTCGGGAATCGACTGGTCAAGCGGTCTGCGCAGGAACCCGTAGGACGACATCCATGCGTCATTGAAGATTTTGGACATGTAGCCGCGGCCGCCGTCGGGCAGCAGCACGACGACCAGCGCGTCCGGTCCCGCCTCCTCGGCAACCTGCAGCGCGGCGACCACGGCCATCCCGCAGGACCCGCCGACCAGCAGTCCCTCCTCGCGGGCCAGCCGCCGGGTCATGTCGAAGGAGTCCGAGTCCGACACCGCGATGATCTGATCGGCGACGGCGGGGTCATAGGCCTCCGGCCAGAAGTCCTCCCCGACCCCCTCCACCAGGTACGGCCGCCCGGTGCCGCCGGAATACACCGACCCCTCCGGGTCGGCGCCGATGACCTTCACCCGGCCGCCGGACACCTCCTTGAGGTAGCGCCCCGCGCCGGTGATGGTGCCGCCGGTGCCCACCCCTGCCACGAAATGGGTGACCTTCCCGTCGGTGTCGGCCCAGATCTCCGGACCGGTGGACTCGTAGTGGCTCGCCGGTCCGTTGGGGTTGGAGTACTGGTCAGGCTTCCAGGCGCCGTCGATCTCCTCGACCAGGCGGTTGGACACGCTGTAGTAGCTGGCCGGATCCTCCGGCGCGACGGCGGTCGGGCACACCACCACCTCGGCGCCGTAGGCGCGCAGCACGTTCTGCTTGTCCGCACTGACCTTGTCAGGGCAGACGAACACATATTTGTAGCCGCGACGCTGGGCCACCAGCGCCAGACCCACACCGGTGTTGCCGGAGGTGGGTTCAACGATGGTGCCGCCCGGCTTGAGCTGACCGCTGGCTTCGGCGGCGTCAATCATCTTGACCGCGATCCGGTCCTTGGAACTGCCGCCCGGGTTGAGGTACTCGACCTTGGCCGCGACCGCCCCGGCGCGCGGCGGCACCACCGAGTTCAGCCGAACCAGCGGGGTGTTTCCGATCAGCTCGCTGACGTGGGATGCGATTCGCATGGGTCTATCGTCGCAGGCTCCCGGGGCCGCCCGTTCAGCCGGTCGCTTCGCGGATGTACTTTCCGATCTGGCGCAGCGACCGCGTCGCCTCCGGGATCAGCGGGGCGGCCAGCTGGAAGTCATGGATCTGACCGGGCCACACCCGCACCTCGGTCGGCACCCCGGCCGCCGCCAGCCGCCGGGCGGCCAGCCGCGCGTCGTGCAGCAGCACCTCCGAACCCGAGACGTGGATGAGCGTCTGCGGCAGCCCGGGCTCGATATGGTCCAGTGGCTCGTAAACGTCCTCCGGTTCACCATCGACGACATGTTTGGCCGCGGCGCGGGCCACCAACGCCACCAATGCGTCAAATGCCTTGGGCGGGAACATCGCATCGGTGTAGGCGTTCGGGTGCGTCAGCTTGGGGTCCTTCTCCAGTTGCAGCAGCGGCGAGATCGCCACCAGCGCGGCCGGGGTCTCACCCTCAGCCTGCAGACGCTGCGCCAGCGCCAGCGCCAGGTAGCCGCCGGCCGAGTCCCCGGCGAGCACGATCTGGTCGGGCTCATACCCCCGCAACCGCAACCACCGGTAGCCGTCATAGCAATCGTCGAGTGCCATCCCGATGGTGTGCTTGGGGATCAGCCGATAGTCGACCACCAGCACCGGCGAGTCGGCGAATTTCGACAGCGCCACCGAGATGCGGCTGTGCGAGTTCACCCCGCAGGTCAGAAAGGCACCGCCGTGCAAATAGAGCACCACGCGGCGCCGACCGTCGGCGGGCAGCACCCCGGGGGCGCGGACCAACTGGGCCGAAGCGTTGGGCAGTCCCACTGTGGCGCGCACCGTCCCAGGCGAGGGCAACAGCGCCCGGGCGACGAAGTCCACCATGCCGAACGGCCACGGCAGATGCGGCACATGGCTGAGTACCGCCAGGGTGGGCCACATCGTCAGCCGGGTGCCCAGCGAGACCAGTCGGGCCGGGAGGCTCGGTCCATCCTCGATCACCTCGACCGGCGCCACATCGCTGACCGGGTAGCGGCGTGGGCGGCTCGGCCGTCCGGCCAGGTGGACCTTGCTCGGTGCGGTCATCGTCAACACTCCCTACGCCTTTGTAGTGATGTCTTTGTAGTGATGTCGCTTGTGTAGTGATGTCGCCTGTGTAGTGATGTCGCTCTGGTTATGCCGTGAATCCTGACACTTGTGACCCACAGCACAGTGTGGTATTGCTGTTTATTACCGGAACCGATACCTGTCCGTGATCGCCAACCGGGGTTCTCCGGGTCCACACTACGTCCGTGACCATGTGGTTCGGTCCGACCAAGGCACTGGCCGTCGCGGGCGTTCTCGCCTCGACCGGCAGCGCGGTGGTGGGTGCCCGCAACCTTCTGTCCGGTCAGGTCGAGCAGGCCCGCAGCATCATCCCCAAAGCCTGGGACATCCCTCCCCGCGGAGACGGCATGTACGCGCCCGGCGGCGGACCGCCCTGCCGCTGGGAACGAGGTACGCAGGTAGACCTGCATCTGATGGTGTTCGGCGACTCCACCGCGACCGGGTACGGCTGCCGGGATGCCGACGAGGTCCCCGGTGTGCTGCTGGCCCGCGGCCTGGCCGAGAGCACCGGAAAGCGGGTGCGGCTGTCGACCAAGGCGATCGTGGGCGCGACGTCCAGAGGCCTGGCCGGCCAGGTCGACGCGATGCTGGTCGCCGGGCCGCCGCCGGATGCCGCCCTGATCATGATCGGCGCCAACGATGTGACCGCCCTCAACGGCATCGGCCCGTCGGCCCGCCGGCTCGGCGCCGCCGTCCGTCGGTTGCGCGGCGGGGGCTGCGCCGTGGTCGTCGGCACCTGTCCGGACCTTGGGGTGATCACCGCCATCCCGCAGCCGCTGCGCTGGACCGCCCGGTCCCTGGGCCTTCGACTGGCTCGCGCGCAGGCCGCCGAGGTCCGGGCTGCCGGCGGTGTCCCGGTTCCGCTGGCCGAACTGCTGGCGCCGCATTTCGAGACCGAACCCGAGTTGTTGTTCGCCGAAGACCGCTACCACCCCTCGGCGACCGGATATGCCCTGGCCGCCGATCAGCTGCTGCCCGCACTGTGCGAGGCGCTCGGCGAGCACCGGCCCGGGCTTCCTCGGGCGACGGAGCCGGCCGGATCGGCAACCCGGCGCGGTCCGCTGAACGGGTTGCTCCAGCGACGTCCCCGCGGGGTTCGGGCCCCGGTGGATTCACCGGCCAGCTAGGTTTCTCGGTAGTCCGCGAAACGAACCAGGAGCGCCTCATGCCCGAAGCCGTCATCGTCTCCACCGCCCGCTCGCCCATCGGCCGGGCCTTCAAGGGCTCGCTGGCGAGCATGCGCCCCGATGACCTCGCGACCCAGATGGTGCGCGCCGCCCTGGACAAGGTGCCGGCCCTGGATCCCCGCGATATCGACGACCTGATGATGGGTTGCGGCCAGCCGGCAGGTGAGTCCGGGTTCAACATCGCCCGGGTGGTGGCCGTCGAACTCGGCTACGACTTCCTGCCCGGTGTCACCGTGAACCGGTACTGCTCCTCATCGCTGCAGACCACCCGGATGGCATTGCATGCGATCAAGGCCGGCGAAGGCCACGCCTTCATCTCCGCTGGGGTGGAGACGGTGTCGCGGTTCGGCAGCGGCAACGCCGACTCCTGGCCGGAGACCCGCAATCCGCTGTTCAACGAAGCCCGTGAGCGCTGCGATGCGGCCGCAGCAGCGGGTGCGACCGAGTGGCACGACCCCCGCGAGGACGGTCAGTTGCCGGATGTCTACATCGCGATGGGTGAGACCGCCGAGAACGTCGCGCTCTACACCGGAATCAGCCGGGAGGACCAGGACCGCTGGGGTGTGCGCAGCCAGAACCGCGCCGAGGAGGCCATCAAGAGCGGGTTCTTCGAGCGTGAGATCTCCCCGGTAACCCTGCCCGACGGGACCGTCGTACGCACCGATGACGGACCCCGCGCCGGCACCAGCTACGAGAAGGTCTCTCAGTTGGCGCCGGTGTTCCGGCCGAACGGCACCGTGACCGCGGGTAACGCCTGCCCGCTCAATGACGGCGCGGCCGCGGTGATCGTCATGTCCGACACCCGCGCCAAGGAGTTGGGACTGACCCCACTGGCCCGGGTGGTGTCCACCGGGGTGTCCGGGCTCTCCCCGGAGATCATGGGGTTGGGCCCAATCGAGGCGGTCAAGAGGGCCCTGGCGAATGCGGGGATGTCGATCTCCGATATCGACCTGTTCGAGATCAACGAGGCCTTCGCCGTGCAGGTGCTCGGCTCCGCCCGGGCGCTGGGGATCGACGAGGACAAGCTCAACGTCTCCGGCGGGGCGATTGCGCTGGGCCACCCGTTCGGCATGACCGGCGCCCGGATCACCGCCACGCTGCTGAACAACCTGGCGACCCACGACAAAACCTTCGGGATCGAGACCATGTGTGTCGGCGGCGGGCAGGGCATGGCGATGGTGGTGGAGCGGCTCGGCTGAGGCTTCTGCGTCGACTCTGGGTCAACCCTGCGTCGACTCTGCATCCAGATCGTGATTCCGGCCTTCAACCGCGGTCTGGTCGCAGAGTGAATGCGCTCAGCGCAGACTCGATGATCTGCGCTGCAGTGCCTCGCGGACGCGACGCACAATGTCCGGCGGCCGGTCGCCGGCCACCACCCGGACGATGATCCACCCCAGCCTCGCGAGTTCCTCGGATCGGCGGATGTCCTTGGTGTACTGCCAGCGATCGGTGCGATGTTGCTCGCCGTCGTACTCAACCGCAACCATGAGGTCTTCCCAACCCATGTCGAGGTAGAAGGTTGACGCGGCACCGCGCACCGGAATCTGCGTTGTGGGCCGCGGCAGTCCGGCGGCAACCAGCAGCAGCCGAAGCCAGGTCTCCTTCGGCGACTGAGCGCCCGGGTCGACTAGATCCAGGACGGTCTCGAGTTGTCGCAGCCCGCGCACGCCGGGGTGCCGCCCGGCAATGTCGGCGATATCGGCCTTACCCACACCGGTGGCCCGCAACAGGGAATCCATCGCAGCCACGGTCGGGCCGCTTGAACGGCGCCTGCCAATGTCGAAGCCGGTCCGTTCCGCTGTCGTGATCGGTAGGCAGCCCAGCGTCAGCCATTCATCGGCGAACAACTGCGCGGTGCGGGTCCGAACGCCTCGCGGAGGCCTTGCGTTCGACCAGAGGATCTCGACCGGTGACTCGTTGTCGACCCACTTCGAGCCGTGCAACGCCGCAGCGGTCGTGCCCATGATGATCCCCTGCCTGCGGGACCACAACCAGGCAGCGTAAGCCCGATCGGGGAGCGTCAACTGCACGCCCCGTGGGGCGTAGACCCCGGGCAGCACTGAATCGAAGCGGCTGCGTAACTGGTGCTTTCGCAGCAGCCCATCGGCGACTGCCTCGGAGCCGAGGAACGGCATCTGAAAATCGGACATCCGGCCAGCTTGGCTGCCGCACCCAGATCGAGACTGCGCCCAGATCGTCTGCTGTGGACGAACCACGATCTGTGCACAGAGTCGACGCACTCAGCGCAGAGTCGACAACGCCGTTCGCTCGAGCGCAACGAAAAAGGCCCCGCCGAAGCGGGGCCTTTCTCGCGCACGCGCTAGTCGTTCTGGAAGTAACTGAGCAGACGCAGGATCTCGATGTACAGCCAGACGAGAGTCACGGTGAGGCCGAGGGCGACGCCCCAGGCTGCCTTCTCCGGCGCGCCGGCCCGGATCATCTGGTCGGCGGAATCGAAGTCCAGCAGGAAGCTGAAGGCCGCGATGCCGATGCAGACCAGAGAGAAGATGATCGCGAGCGATCCGCCGGAACGCAGGCCCATACCTTCACCGCCGCCGACGCCGAACATCGCCAGCACGAAGTTGCCGAGCATGAGCACCAGGACACCGACCATGCTGGCCACCAGGAAGCGGGTGAACTTCGGCGTCACCCGGATGGCGCCGGTCTTGTAGACCACCAGCATGCCGAAGAACACCCCGAGGGTGCCCAGGACCGCCTGGGTGATCAGTGCGCCGGCATTCCCGCCGGCCACCACGACATTGCCGAAGACCCAGGAGATCGCTCCGAGGAAGAGGCCTTCCAGGGCCGCGTAGCTGAGCACGATCGCCGGGTTGTCCTGCTTGCGGCCGAAGGTTGCGACCAGCACCAGTGCCAGCCCGCCGAGCGCGCCGACCAGGGTGAACGGCATCGCCAGGCCGGGGTTGCCGCCGACGATGAAGTACGAGATCGCCGCCACCACCGAGAGCACCCCGAGGGTGATGCCGGTCTTGGTCACGACGTCGTCGATGGTCAGGGGCCGTGAGACACCGGTCTGCGGAGCCGTGGTGTACGGCTCGGCCTGGTAACCCACTGCCTGGGTGGCACCGGCGATACCGGGGCCGAACTGCGCATAACCGCCCGGCTGCTTGGGCAGCGAGCGAAAGACCGGGTTGCTGGATTCCCGCACCGTCGGATCCTTTCGAGTAAGTCCGATGAACACTTCAGTCAACGAACGGTAACTTCCGATCAGTTCCCGAAAGACGTCACGAACTTCACCGTTCCAGACCACGGTACCTGGCATCCCGGTGGCAGTTGGTGTCATTACCCCTGGTAAAACTTGGATGTCCAACCTTTCAGGACGGAGATACCCGGTTGAGCGCTGACACCGACGAGATTCTGGCCCGCGTCGACGGTGGAGTCGGGTTCCTGACGCTGAACCGCCCGAAGGCGCTCAATTCGCTGACCCACACCATGGTCGCCGCCCTGGACACCACCCTGACCGCGTGGTCCGACGATGACACCGTCCGTGCCGTCGTCGTCCACGGCGCCGGGGAGCGCGGCCTGTGCGCCGGCGGCGATGTGGTGGCGATCTACCACAGCGCGAAGGCCGGCGGTGCCGACGCGCGCCAGTTCTGGTTCGACGAGTACCGCCTCAACGCCCGCATCGGCCGCTACCCCAAGCCCTACGTCGCGTATATGGACGGCATCGTGATGGGCGGCGGCGTGGGAGTCAGTGCGCACGGCAATGTCCGGGTGGTGACCGACACGTCCAAGATCGCGATGCCCGAGGTCGGTATCGGCTTCATTCCCGACGTGGGTGGCACTTTCCTGCTGTCCCGGGCACCGGGCAATCTCGGCCTGCACGCCGCGCTCACCGGCGGCCCCTTCTCCGGGGCAGACGCCATCGCTCTCGGCTTCGCCGACCACTACGTCGCGCATGACGACCTGGCGGCGTTTACCACGACACTGGTCACCGACGGCGTCGATGCGGCCCTGCGCGACCACGCCCAGGAACCGCCCCCCAGCACCCTTCTCGCCCAGCGGGAGTGGATCGACGACTGCTATGCCGGCGACACCGTCACCGACATCGTCGCCGCACTGCGCAGCCACGGTGAAGGACCGGCCAACGATGCCGCCGACCTCATCGCCACCCGCTCCCCCGTCGCGCTGGCTGTCACACTGGCCGCCGTCCGCCGGGCCGCCGCGCTGGACACCCTGGAAGACGTTCTGGTGCAGGAGTATCGGGTCTCGTGCGCCTCGCTGCGGTCACATGATCTGGTCGAGGGCATTCGCGCCCAACTCGTTGATAAGGACCGCAACCCGACCTGGTCCCCGGCATCGCTGGACGCAGTGGCCGATGGCGATGTCGATGCCTACTTCGCACCAGCCGACCCTGATCTGACGTTCGACAAGGAGTATCTGTGAGTTACGAGACCATCCTGGTGACCCGTTCCGAGCGGGTCGGCACGATCAGACTGAACCGGCCCAAAGCGCTCAACGCCCTCAATAGCCAGGTGATGGCCGAAGTCACCTCCGCCGCGGCCGAACTCGACGCCGATCCCGGAATCGGTGCCATCGTCATCACCGGCTCGGAGAAGGCCTTCGCCGCGGGCGCCGACATCAAGGAGATGGCCTCGCTGTCGTTCTCCGAGGTGTTCGAGGCGGACTTCTTCGCCGGCTGGAGCAAGCTCGGAGCAGTCCGCACCCCGCTGATCGCCGCAGTCGCCGGCTACGCGCTGGGCGGGGGCTGCGAACTGGCCATGATGTGCGATGTGCTGATCGCCGCCGACACCGCGAAGTTCGGCCAGCCGGAGATCAAGCTGGGTGTGCTGCCCGGTATGGGCGGTTCACAGCGGCTGACCCGTGCGATCGGCAAGGCCAAGGCCATGGACCTGATTCTGACCGGACGCACCATCGACGCGGCCGAAGCCGAACGCAGCGGCCTGGTGTCCCGGGTGGTTCCGGCCGACCAGTTGCTCGACGAAGCCAACGCGGTGGCCACCACCATCTCGCAGATGTCGCGCTCAGCGGCCCGGATGGCCAAGGAGGCGGTCAACCGGGCCTTCGAGTCCACTCTCACCGAGGGGCTGCTTTACGAGCGCCGACTGTTCCACTCGGCATTCGCCACCGACGACCAGGCTGAGGGCATGGCCGCCTTCACCGAGAAACGGGCTCCGAACTTCACCCACCGCTAAGGTTCTGTGCCGTGACAGTCGCCGAAGCCGAAGCAGTCGCCCCAACACCCCAGCAACCCAAGCGGGACTGGTGGCAGCGCCGCTACACCTTCACGGGCACCGCCGTCGGCCTGTTGTTCGTGCTGCTGTCGATGACCCCGTCACTGCTGCCTCGTGGACCGCTGTTCCAGGGACTGGTGAGCGGCGTCGGCGGCGCGATCGGTTACGGGCTCGGCGTCTTCGGCGTGTGGATGGTCCGGTTCATGAAGTCCCAGCAGAGCAGCCCGCCGGCGCCGCGGCGGGCCTGGCCGATCCTGGTCGCCGCCGGCGCGGTCGCGTTGCTGGTCGGGATCCTGTACTTCCACTTCTGGCAGAACCACGTCCGGGATCTGATGGGCGTGCCGCGACTGCAGTGGTTCAACTACCTGCAGGCCGCGGCCCTCGCGGTGGTGTTCCTCTTCCTGTTCGTCGAGATCGGCCAGCTCATCGGCAGACTCTTCCGGTTCCTGGTCCGCCAACTGGGTCACGTCGCCCCGCCACGGGTGTCGTTCGTCATCGCGATGGTGGCGCTGCTGTCGTTCGGTATCGCCATCCTGAACGGCGTGGTCGTGCGCGGAGCGATGAGCGTGATGAACAAGACCTTCGCCACCGTCAATGACGAGATGGATCCGGACCACCCCGCGCCCACCAGCACGCTGCGCTCCGGGGGACCGGGCTCGCTGGTGTCCTGGGATTCGCTGGGACACCAGGGGCGGCTCTTCGTCGGCAACGGTCCGACCGTCGCACAGCTCACCGAGTTCAACGGAGCCCCGGCCATCGAGCCGATCCGGGCCTATGCCGGCCTGCACTCCGCCGACGGCATCCGCGCCACCGCCGAGATCGCCGCCCGTGACCTCGAACGGGCGGGCGGACTCGAGCGCGCGGTGATCGCGGTGGCCACCACCACCGGCACCGGCTGGATCAACGCCGCCGAGGCCGACTCGCTGGAGTACATGTACAACGGCGACACCGCCATCGTCAGCATGCAGTACTCGTTCCTGCCCAGTTGGCTGTCCTTCCTGGTCGACAAGGAGAACGCCCGCCAGGCCGGACAGGCCCTGTTCGAGGCGGTCGACGCGCGGGTGCGCGCGCTGCCGGAGGCGCAGCGGCCCAAGATCGTGGTGTTCGGCGAGAGCCTGGGTTCGTTCGGCGGGGAGGCGCCGTTCCTGAGCCCGAACAACATCATCGCCCGGACCGACGGGGCGTTATTCTCCGGGCCGACCTTCCAGAACACCCTGCGCGACTACGTCACCGACAACCGAGATCCCGGATCCCCGGAGTGGTTGCCGATCTTCGATGACGGCGCCAACATCCGGTTCGTCGCCCGGGCGGAGAATCTCGGCCGGCCGGACGCGCCGTGGGGTAATCCGCGGATCGCCTACCTGCAGCACGCGTCCGATCCGATCGCCTGGTGGAATCCCGAACTGCTCTTCGCTGAACCCGATTGGCTGCGCGAGCCCCGGGGTTATGACGTCTCCAAGGACATGAACTGGATCCCGGTGGTGACCTTCCTGCAGGTGGCCGCCGATATGGCGGTCGCCGTCGATGTGCCGGACGGCCACGGCCACCGCTATGTCAAGGACGCCGTCAACGGCTGGGCCGCGGTGATGCAGCCGCCGGGCTGGACGCCGGAGAAGACCGAGCGGCTGAGGGGCCGGGTCACCCAGGACTACGCGCCGTAGCCGGATCCGTGAATCCGGTGCCGGCCGGCGATCGGCGCATCGAGTTGGGGCTGCGCCGCAATGCCGCCCAATTCACCCTCCTGGTTGTGGTCAACGCCCTCGTCGGCGGCATGCTCGGCCAGGAACGGACGGTGCTGCCGTTGCTGGGCGAACAGGTCTTCGGCATCCGTGCCTACACCACCGGGCTGTCGTTCATCCTGGTATTCGGAGTGGCCAAGGCGGCCACCAACTATGTCGCCGGCACCTGGTCCGACCGGTTCGGCCGCAAGCCGGTGCTGGTGGCGGGGTGGCTGATCGCGGTTCCGGTGCCCCTGCTGCTGATCTGGGCGCCGTCATGGGCGTGGGTGATCGTCGCCAACGTCGCACTCGGCATCAGCCAGGGCCTGACCTGGTCGACCACCGTGGTGATGAAGATCGATCTGGTCGGGCCGTCGCGCCGCGGTCTGGCGATGGGGCTCAACGAGGCGGCCGGCTACGGGGCGGTCGCGGTGACCGCCCTGGCCACCGGCTATCTGGCGCAGGACTACGGTCTGCGGCCGGCGCCGTTTCTGCTGTGAATCGCGTTCGCCGCACTGGGCCTGGGTCTGTCCACGGTCGCCGTCAAGGAAACCCGCGGCCATGCCCGCCTGGAGGCGGCAACCCACCGGCCCCGCGCCGACGGGTTGCATGACCATCTGCATGGCGCGCTGACCAACCGGCAGGTCTTCATACAGACCACTTTTCGAGAGCCGGCGCCGTCCTCGCCCACCCGGCCTGGCGGGCCCGGGCGGTCGGGACCTACCGGTTGTGGCGCGACAGCGGCTTCGCGGTGGGGGCACTGCTGGCCGGCGTCGTCGCCGATGCGCTCGGAATCCGGGCCACCATCTGGACCGTCGCGGCTCTCACCGCGGCCTCCGGGTTGGTCGTCGCCACTCGCATGTACGAGACCCATCATCGGCGTGCGTTTGCTTAGATTGACCACCATGCTGAGCACAGGACTTCGCGCCGGATGCGCCGCCGCCCTCACCGCCGCCCTGTTGACGGGTTGCGCATCGGGCGACGGAGGCAAGGCCATATCGCTTGCGCCGGCCCCGTCCGCCGATCAACCGCTGGCCCAGTCCGACAGTCCGGCTATCGGGATCTCGCCCGGAGGCGTGACCACCCGGGTCGACGAGCCGGCCCAATCCACCGAGGAGCAGTACGCGCAGGCATGCATGGCCGCCAAGGATTGGATGGACGCCAGGGGTGGCGACCCGGACACTCTGGTCGAGCCCTATCTCAAAGAGGTGCAGGCCTCCACCGAAACCGGGCGGGCCAACTTCCAGCAGACCTGGCCGGAGTTGAGCGGCGCCGAGCAGGCAGCGCTCATCATCGCCGTCCGGGCCGCTGCCGATGGTGGCTGCTAGGCCCCGAAGCAGGCCGACCGTATGCCCGCCGACGCGTGAGACGAGAATGGAGCCATGGCCAAACGTGTGGCGATCGCACTCGGCAGCGGCGGCGCGCGAGGCTACGCCCATATCGGTGTGCTCAACGAATTGCGCGACCGCGGCTACGAGGTGGTCGGGATTGCCGGCTCGTCGATGGGCGCACTCGTCGGCGGACTGTATGCGGCCGGGTCACTCGAGGAATTCACCCAGTGGGCCACCACACTGACCGGCCCCGCCATGCTGCGACTGCTCGACCCGTCGATCTCGGCGGCGGGCGTGTTCCGGGCGGGAAAGATTCTCGACGCGGTACGCGAGATCCTCGGCGAAGTGACCATCCAGGAACTGCCCATCCCGTACACCGCGGTCACGACAGACCTCATCGCCGGAAAGTCGGTGTGGTTGCAGCGCGGTCCGCTCGACGAGGCCATCAGGGCATCGATCGCCATTCCGGGTGTCATTGCGCCCCACCTTCTCGACGGACGGATCCTGGCCGACGGCGGCATCCTCGATCCGCTGCCGATCGCCCCGATTTCGGCGGCTAACGCCGATCTCACTGTCGCGGTGAGTGTCTCCGGGATGGAAGCCGATGTCTCCGACGACTCCGGTGCGGAGATCAGACCCACCCGGGAGAGGCTGAACCGGCTGCGGCGCAGCACCTCCGCTCTTCTCGACCGATGGAGCACCGGGGCGGCGCCGTTCGATATCGCCGATATCGAGGACGGGGAACTCGACGAGGAGTTCGACGGCCCGGAGCGCGGGACCCCGATCCCCAAGCTGCGCAGTTTCGCGGTGATGATGCGCAGCATCGATATCGCGCAGGCCGCGCTGGCGCGGCACCAGATGGCGGCCTATCCCCCGGACATCCTCATCGAGGTGCCCCGAACCGCCTGCCGCAGTCTGGACTTCCACCGGGCCGCTGAAGTCATCAACCTCGGCCACGAACTTGCCGCCAGAGCACTGGACGGACTCGACGGGGATCGGAACGGCGAGCAACCGTGAGCTATCCGGTGCGCTGATCCCGCTGGGCGGCCAGCGCGGTCGGGCTGAGGTCGGACGGGGTCAGCAGATGCTTTGGCGAATCGGCGAATCCGATCCGACGGGTGATCCTCAGATCGGCGTCGACGTGCACCAACTCGCCGGGATCCAGGAGCCGCCACGCCGGGTCACCGCCCATCGGCTCGGTGGCGAACAGCACCGACGGAGACTCCCGCAGATGGCGGGAGCGGGCGTGGATCCGCTGGGTTCGCATCTCGAAGTCAGCCGGTTGGCGACGGTCCAGCACGTAGAGCTCGTGCGAGTCCGGGTAGCGCAGCGCCCACATCTCCGTCGCGGTGCTCACCAGGATATTGACCGCGTACACCGGCAGGTTGTCGGCGACCCAGCCGATGGCGTCAAGGATTCCCGCCGTCACGTCACCGCCGCGACGACGGGTCGCCGCAGTGATCAGAGCGAACACCCGCTCGGAATCCGTCTGTCCCCGAACCAGATTCGATGCATCCAGCGATCGGAGTCGATCATCAAGCTGATCCAGACCCTCCACCACACCGTTGTGCGCGAAAAGTCTGCCGTCCTGAAGGAACGGATGCGTATTGGCCACATCGAGCACACCGGTGGTGGCATACCGGACATGCGCCAGGAAGGTCGTACCGGTCATCTCCTGCGCCTCGCAGTGGAATGCCCGGTCCTTCCAGGCGGCCATCGGCTGCTTGCGCAGTTCCGGCTCACCGTCAGCGCCGAAGACGCCCAGACCGGTTCCATCGGGATTGCGACGACTCTGCGCAGCGAGGTTATCCGGTGCGTCGAGCAGCCAGAAAGTCGCGGCGATCACGTTGCGGCCGGCGTGCAGGCCGAAGAGTCGACACATTTCCGTCAGCGCAGCAGGTAGTCGGACAACGATTCCAGCGCTTGCCGCGCGTAGCCGTGCCAGATCCGGGCCAGCACCGGGACAACCGGGACGCTGAGCGCAGACTTGGGGTGCAATGTCCACCCCCATGTGACGCCGGTCCCGGTGCCCTGCGGGCGGAACGTCCAGCGGCCGTCGATGCGATCGACCAGCATGGCCATCGGCCCGGTGATATCGGTGATCGCGTAGCCGAACGAGCGGGGCGCGTCCACACCGGTCAGGGTCTCCCGCATTGAGCCGCCACCAGCCGGGACGATGGTCCGGCCATCCCCTGCCTCAGCCCAGCGGGTCTGGCCCTCGACTGCCTTGATCGGCGGGAAGGGCCCGTACCGGCGGTACAGCAGTGTTGGAAGAGGAATCGCCAACGCCGCCGCGAAAGCATCCTCCGGGGTCACCGGAATGGCCCTGGACTGATCAACCGAAACCGGGTTCGCCATGAAACGATGCTAGTCCCGCCGGCAAAGCCGGGGCGCCGCCCGACCGGTGAGCGGCGGCAGGTCGAAGAACCCTTTGACGCCGGCGCCCGCGGCACAGGTGGCAGGGATGGCGTTCACGCAGTGCGCGGCGGTCGCGACCACACCCGGATTGCTGATGAGGCCTTCCTCGACGGTCTCCGGCTGCCAGCCCTTCACGGTGACGAAGGTGTTCGGGTGGCCGCGCACCTGAATCTCGTAGCGCTCACCGGCGGGCCCGAAAGTCCATGCCGGATCGAGGTTTTCCTCGCCCATCAACCAGTTGACCGCGATCCGCACCACGATCGTGTTCGTGACGACGGCATCCCAGCAAAACCGCCGCCCGGCGACTTCACCTGGGGCGATCACGCCGATCGGCGACTCGATCGGCGCGGTGGCGACCGCCACCTGCTGGCTGGTGCGGATGACCGGTTCCGCGTCGAATCCGAGCCGGTCGACGATCAGCCGGACCGACTGGAAGAAGCCGCCGTTGAGGAGCTTCTGCATCGGTCCGCGCAGTGCGCTCTCGGGTGTGCCGCCGAAACCCATCACGTGACGCAGCACGTCCGGTGCACCGTAGGTACGGAGGTCGGAGAACTCCTCGGCGCGTACGTGGGTGATCCCGGTGGACATCACCGACAGCAGCAACGGGAACAGTTCGGTGGCCGCTCCCGGCCCGATACCGGCACCGTGCAGGGTTGAGTTGCCCTCCCGCGCCGCCGCCTCCAGGGGTGCCGCCTCCGAGTCACTGGGATAGAACCAACCGACGGGGCTGACCACGTTCTTGCCGGATCGCAGCAGCGCGGCCACCTCATCGACATTGGGAAGCAGCGGAGCGTAGACCACGGCGTCGGCGTCCATCGCGAGGATGTCGTCCACACTGTCGGTGGCCGTCACGCCGAGCGGTCGGATGCCGATGATCTCACCAACGTCTTTGCCCGCCTTGGCTTTCGAGTGCACCCAGCAACCGACCAGCTCAAGTTCGGGATGTTCGAGAACGGCCTTGATCGCCGCCACCCCGACCGAGCCGGTCGCCCATTGCACGACCCGAAGCGCCATGCTGCCTAGACTAACTCCGCGCGCCACCGGAAGGGATTGCCATGGCAAACAAGGTCTACGTCGTCGGAGTCGGGATGACCAAGTTCGAGAAGCCCGGTAGCCGCGAGGGCTGGGACTATCCGGACATGGCCCGGGAATCGGGCACCAAGGCGCTGACCGACGCCGGCGTCGACTACCGCGAGATCCAGCAGGGCTTCGTCGGCTACGTCGCCGGCGATTCGACCTGCGGCCAGCGCGCACTCTACGAACTCGGCATGACCGGAATCCCGATCGTCAACGTCAACAACAACTGCTCGACCGGATCCACCGCACTGTTCCTGGCCGCGCAAGCCATCCGCGGCGGGCTGGCGGACTGTGTGCTGGCCCTGGGCTTCGAGAAGATGCAACCCGGATCCCTCGGCGGTGGTGCCGATGACCGGGAGTCTCCGTTGCGTCGCCACATCAAGGCCCTGGCCGAGATCGACGAGATCACCTTCCCGGTGGCGCCGTGGATGTTCGGCGCGGCCGGCCGGGAATACATGCGGGAACATGGCGCCACCGCCGAGCACTTCGCCAAGATCGGCTACAAGAACCACAAGCACTCGGTGAACAACCCGTACGCCCAGTTCCAGCAGGAGTACAGCCTCCAGGACATCCTCGGGGCCAGGATGATCTCTGATCCACTGACCAAGCTGCAGTGCTCACCGACCTCCGACGGGTCCGCGGCGGCAGTGCTGGCCTCCGAGGCATTCGTCGAGTCACACGGCCTCGCCGACCGGGCCGTGGAGATCGTCGGTCAGGCGATGACCACCGATTTCGCGTCCACCTTCGACGGCTCAGCCAAGAACATCATCGGTTACGACATGAATGTGCAGGCGGCCCGACAGGTGTACGACCAAAGCGGGCTGGGCCCGCAGGACTTCCAGGTCATTGAGTTACATGACTGCTTCTCGGCCAACGAACTGCTGCTCTACGAGGCGCTGGGCCTCTGCGGTGAGGGCGAGGCACCCGCACTGATCGACGCCGGCGCCACCACCTACGGCGGCCGCTGGGTGGTCAACCCTTCCGGCGGTCTGATCTCCAAGGGTCACCCGCTCGGTGCGACCGGCCTGGCCCAGTGCA
>Ga0209986_10001252_pt1 | contig 24565 bp, 24 predicted proteins | sample BlataG_FD_183168 | JGI IMG/M metagenome (GOLD analysis project Ga0209986, IMG submission 183168) | Deep subsurface microbial communities from Black Sea to uncover new lineages of life (NeLLi) - Black_00105 metaG (SPAdes) (version 2) | ecosystem: Environmental > Aquatic > Marine > Oceanic >... | reverse complement strand
TCTGAAATTCAGATTCTCAAACATATAAGAATCTGTATAATCAATTGTCTCTTCAATTATTGCCTTGTAATTTGTAATCTCTGGAAAAAAGGGTGAAATAAAAGTATAGGTTTTAATACCGGCTTCAGAAATTTTTTTAATAGCCCCCAATCGCTCTGTGGGTTTAGAAGCCGCTCTTTCAATTATTCTTGCGAAATTCTCATTTAATGTGCTAATTGAAATACCTACTTCGATATTTTTAAATTTTTTAAACAAATCAATATCCCTAATAACAAGTTTCGATTTCGTTAGAACGGAGATTTCAGCATTCGTTCCAACAAGACTTTCTAATATTCTTCGCGTATTTAGATATTTTCTTTCTAAAGGTAAATAAGGGTCCGTTACTGAACTCAATAAAATCCTCTTACCGTCATATTTCTGTGGTTTTATTTGGTTCGGATTAAAGGTTTTAATATCCAAAAAATCACCCCACTTATCCCCTTTATGATTGGTAAATCTTATCATAAACTCAGCGTAGCAGTAAATACATCCATGTTGGCAACCGATGTAGGGATTTATAACATAATCGATTGAGGGAATGTTACTCTTTATTATAATGCTTTTAGCTTCCCGAAATTCTATTTTCATTTTTTTCATTCACCAACCTTGTCGTGTTGTTGAACCTTTCTTTTTTGCCTTTAAAAATTTTGATTTGATATCTTGAAATAAATCATTAAATTGATAGTTTTCTTCAGGAAGATTTTTGTATATTCCTTATAATTTTTAAAATTTGACTAATTAAATTTTCTTTATGTATTTACACAATTGTTAAATATATAGTAATTTAAAATAAATTTAGACAAATATAAATAGAATTGATTTTGAAATTTAACAATTAAGAAGTTTATAAATATGTCAAAAATTTTAACTAAAATATCTTTAAGAATTGAGAAATTGAAACCAGAGAGAAGTGGTAGGAGTTTATGTTATATAGACTCCGAAATATTTGATAAAATGGGCCTCTCAAATGGTGATATCATTGAAATCTTTGGAAAAAAAAACACTGCAGGACTTGTAGTTTCTTCCAGAGAAGATAAAGGTAAGGGTACGATTAAAATAGATGAATTAACTCGACTTAATTCTGGTGCTACAATTGGTGAAACTGTAATAATCAAAAAAGCAGAAGTTGATGAAGCAAGAGAAGTTGTCTTAACTCCAACCCGACCGGATATTGATTTGAAAAAACAAGCTAAAACAATTAAAACCAAATTACTTCAAAAGCCTATTGTTATTGGAGATATCATCAGTATTATGGGAGATATAATTCAATCCGGTGATCCAGATGATCCAATGAGTGAATTTGCGAAGATGTTTCCGTTTATGAAAGGTTCTATAAGAAGTAAAGGAACTCTTGGGACATTAAGGTTAATTGTTGATAATACTGAACCTTCTGGTAAAGTAGTAATAATTTCACAAAATACAAGGATTAGAATAAATAAAAGATCTGCGTTATTAAATGTTTCGGGAGATATTGTTACCTATGACGATATTGGCGGGCTAACCGAAGAAATCCAAAAAGTAAGAGAAATAGTTGAGCTTCCCTTAAAACACCCCGAACTTTTTCACAGGTTAAATGTTAATCCTCCAAAAGGAATTCTTTTAAGTGGTCCGACTGGTTGTGGAAAGACTTTAATGGTAAGGGCAATCTCACAAGAAAGTAGTGCTCATTTCATTTATATAGATGCTCCACAGATTTTTAGTAAGTTTCCCGGTACATCTGAAGGCAGTTTACGAAATATTTTTAAAGACGCCAAAGAAAAAGCCCCCTCAATAATATTTTTTGATAAGATTGATGCTATTGCTTCAAAAAGAGAGGAGATAATGACTGGTCTAGAAATGAGAATTGTTGACGAATTGTTAGTGTTAATGGATGGATTATCTGATCGAGGTGAAGTCATTGTAATTGGTGAAACATCTCATCCATTTAGTATAGATCCAGCATTAAAAAGATCTGGTCGATTTGATATCGAAATTAAGATTAATGTACCTGATGAGAAGGGTCGATATGAAATACTTTTAATTCATACGAGGGGTGTTCCATTAGCCGAAGGTGTATCATTACAAGAATTAGCAAATAAGACACAAGGATTCGTAGGAGCAGACATTGAAGGCTTGGTCAGGAAGGCTGCTATGTTGAGTTTAAGGCGTGTTTTGCCTAAGATTGATTTGACAGAATCAGTTCCATCAGAAATAATAAGTAGTATTCAAATAATCATGGAAGATTTTCTTCAAGCTCTCAAGGATATTAAGGGAAAAAAAGAAGAAAAGCTTGAAAAAATTATAAAGCTGATGAGTGTATCGGATCGTCTAAGGCTTGATATAATGAGAGATATATTTGAAATGGACCCGCATGATTTTAACCATAAAATTATTGACTGGGCAGATATTTGTGGTTTTACAATCGATGGAAATTATTTAAATATAGATAAAGCAAAAGTTTCAGACTTTATTGATATCTTAAGAAAAGAGCATTTTCATTATTAATTTCAAGAGTTATAAAATAAAACTCTTAAAGGAAATCTCTCTGAAATTAAAGCTAATGTAAATTATGTGTGCTAAATCATCTGATAAAAGAGAAAAAATTAAGCTAAGAATTGCAGATGTTTTTAAAGAGGATTTGCACATATTGCGGCAATGTTATCATGGTTGAATCTGAAAATTATAGAAGAATTCGATTATTCTTATATAAACAAATAATTGATATTCGGTAAATGACGAAATTACCTTGAATTATTTAATTTATAAGTAAAAATATAATTTCTTCTTTATTATTCTATTTATCCAGCTTTTTTAAATCTGATTTTTTTATTTTATGGTCATCCGAAATCATACCAATTTTATTCGAATAATTATCAAAATCGTATATTGTTTTGCATCTTTTTAGAATTAATCCAATATTATATACCCATATTATACGTTTTTTAAGACCATCAACAAATTCGGCATCCGACATAGTTTCTGGTTTCAAATATTTATTTTTAATTCTTTTACGTAATGATTTTATATTTCTTTTTATGTTTATTGATTTTAGGTTCTTAAATAAATCATCATAACTATGTTTCATTTCTTTTTTTCTTTTGTTTTTATTTTTTTTATTATTCATTTTCTATTTCATCCTTCTTAGATCTCTAAAAGGTGTTATGTATCTACTGGGCATACACGAAGGAAACGATTTGAAAAACCTCTCGAACATAACACCTATATCTTCGTCTTTGAATTCTATATCTTTTCTGTCGACATTTATATTTTTGAATAATTCAAATAATTCTTTATATGTCTTATTAAACCTTTTTCTCATAAATTCTTTAATTGGTTGTTTAAACAAATTTACTAACTCTTCAAAATCTTTTTTACACTTTTTTCTTATAAATTCTGCAGAACTAATTACTTCACTCATTCTTTATTTTTCACCTCTTTTTTATTTTTTATTGTTTTTATTATCTTTCGTAGATTTATAACCTCGTTAAATTTATTTTTTTCTTTTTCTTCTTTAATCTTCTTTTTTGCAAAATAATGTTCCAATCCGATAAGGGATATAGGAATAACTATCATAAACAATAAGAATATATTCAAGTTTTCAAACCTCTTTTTTATTTTAAAGCATATTTATAAGAATCAAAAAAATTAAAGTTATTGCTATCGTTGATAGTAGCAGAATAATTCCACTTTTTAAACTCATTGTAGATGATGGATCAAAACCATTATATCCTTCAGGTTTATGTTCTTCAGCAAATTGTTTTAATGCCTGTATTCTTTCAGATCTATTCATATTCCCACACATCTCCCTTTTCTGTTTTTCAATTCCGCCTTATTTTTCTAATTTTTTAAAAAGAATTGGGAATGTACTTAATTTTGTGAATTCATTATATAATTTTTACTATTTTGGAAAATTTTTCTTTTTGAAAATTTTGATTTAACATCTTGAAATGAAATCATTAAATTGATAATTTTTTACTAAACATAATATTTATAAATGAAAACCATTATATAAATTTATATAAGATTATATAAAATTAAATAAGTTAAATATAAGAAAAATATAGTAGGAGAAAAAATGACCAGATTTGCGGAGGAAATTAAAATATGACAAAAAATAATGATGTTTTTATTCCATTAACTCATCAACAAAAAATATCCGGAACGAGTTATAGCTTACAATTGGGATTGATCAATAATAAATATGCATCAAGATTATTGAAAGGGAAGGGTGTAATTGATTCTTATATTTACGAAGATGTCGAAGGAGTTGTACCAAATGCCAATCGTATCGTCAGTTGGGTCCTTAAAAACGTTGCAATTCCAAATATTAATCCTCATCAAATAATGAAAACAGCTCAATTCTTATTAAGACAAGCAAGAGAAAACACAGAAAAAAAGCAAATTCTTATTCCTGCTAAGATAGTAAAAGAAGTAAAATTAAAAAAGGTATCAGATTCAGAATTAAAAAGACCTCAAGCTCAGGATTGGGTTAAAAATTCAGTAGATTTAAAAAAAGTTTGCATTAGTATGAATAAATTGAAAACACAAATAGATCACATAGATACTGATAATTTCCCTGATGAAATTTTAAAGAAGTTAGAAATTTTACAAGACAATTTGCGGGATGCAAGTAATTGTATGTGCGCAACTTATAAAGATAAAGTAGAATTAAAAATTACACCCTTAAATTTGAATCCTCTAATTGTCCAATCTCTTCAAGAAAAAGGTTATAATATTTCGAAAGTAGTCAGGAATTTGTTAAAAGAACTTGATAATAAATAAAAACAAAATATTGAAAACAGAAGAATTTGATGATCTTGCTTTTTTGGGAAACTTTTCAAATTGTAAGAAGTGAGTAATTGTATTTTTGAGGGACTGAAAAGGAAATAAAATGAATGAGAAAGATAATATTAAGAAAAATAAAATGAAACAAAAAAGAGAGAGAGAAGAAGAAAGGCAAAAAATATTAAATGCGTTAATGAAAGATCTGGATTTCAGACGAAACATTATAGTAAATAATAGAAGTAGACAAATAAAAGAGGAGCATCAAGGATATGGAATATGTGATTGTTCTATTTGTTGGCTTATATGTAATATAATAATGATTTTTATATGGTTACCTTTTGGAGTTTGGTAAAATTAAAAAATGTTAATGTGAGATAAAATAAATGAAAAAATAAAAACTGGTAATATGGAATTTATTCCGTTAACCGGTCGGTTAGGAATATCGGGAACAAGTTATATGATACAATTAGGAATAATTAATAATAAATGGACATCTGTATTATTAAGGGGAAAAAAATGTATTGCACTTAATACATATTCCGAAGATTATGGGGATATGCCTAACGTAAATCATATTATAAATTGGGCTCTCAATACAATTCCAGTTCCAAACATCAACCCACAGCATATAAGTAAAACTATTCAATTTTTAATAAAACAAGCAATGAAAAACAAGGAAAAGAAGAGAGAAATAATTCCTATTAAAGAAACAAAATCAGTAAAATTAGAAAGAATTCCTCACTCAGAATTGAAAAGACCAGAAACCAAAGGTTGGGTTAAAAACTCAGTAGATATGAAACAAATATGTAATAATATAAATGAATTGAGAAAACAAATTGATCACATAAATATAGAAAACATTTCTGATGAGACTTTAAAAGAGTTGGAATCTTTAAAAAATAAATTGCAAGAAACCAGCGAATGTATTTGCAGAAGGGAGGAAAAGGGGGAAAAAAAGAAGAGATAGATAGAAAAAATAAAAAAAGTGAAAAATTAATTGACCCTCTCTTCTGCGTGTTAGATACCAACATTCACAAGTGCGGTTTAATCCAAGATAATGTAGATTTTTTAATACAGTTTTAATTTTACTAATATCCAATACATCAAAATTGGCAAAAGATATTTGATTTAAGTACTCCAAAAAAAGGAATAAAGTATTATTTATGACAATTCTTATTATAATTTAATTTATTTTTATACAAAATGGTATGAAAGTTTGCAAAAGTTCAAAGTTAACGAATATATCACTTTAAAGTTGGAAAATGATAAAACATTTATCTATGTGAATAATGAGAGATTTAGACAATGTTATTATCTATTATTGAATATTCCTGTTGCCAAAGTGACTGAATATGATGACCTCATTTCAATTGATGAAGCTGCAGAAAAATTAGACCATTCCCGACATTTTAGACGTCATTCTCCAATTATAATCGATCCCTCTACAGAATTTTGGGGACATTGTTCGAATTTACAAGCATGGGTTGAATATAATTACGATACTCGCATTATTCACCGAAATTTATCGTTTCCATTACTAAAAAAACTAACCGAATTAGGTGATCCATTGGCAAGAAAGGTATTTAAAGAAGAAATTGCGAAAAGAGTTCTAAGTGGTCATGAACCCGTAATTTTGTATTTAGTTGAAGAGAAATTTTTAGATTTTCTAAGTAAGGATGAATTGGATACCATCTTAGGTGAAATAAAATTAAAAGTAATCAATAAACAATTTAAACTATTAAAAAATAAAGATAAAGAAATTCGAGAAGACGCCATTCATAATATCTTCATTTTATATCCTTATATAGATAAACAAGAGCTTTTAGATACTTATAATGAGTTATCAACTGATGTTAAAGTAGCTTTTAAAGAAATTTTATATTTTATTTTAAGATATGAGGGGAATAATAGAAAATTAACTACAGCCTTAGAAATCCTAAAACTATTGAAGATAGACCTCAAGAATATTAGAATTGATTATTTAACCTTAAAAGGTGAGAAAATACTTGTTGTGAATAATCGATTAGCCCTAGATCATATGGATATCAGAGATATTAGAGATATTGAAGGATTGGAAAAGTTAAAAAATTTAAGGACTTTAACCCTTTACGGAAATTACATTAAGGAGATTAAGGGTATTGAAAATCTTACAAATTTAGGAAAATTGGATCTAAGAAATAATCAAATTACTGAGATAAAGGGATTAGAGAACCTAGTCAATTTAAATCATCTTTTATTATCAGGTAATAAAATTACAGAGATAAAAGGCTTAGATAATCTCAAAAATTTGGAAAATTTAGAGATTTCAGAAAATAGAATCACAGATATCAAAGGAATCGAAAATCTTCCATTATTAAAAAAAGTAGTTGTGGGGGATAATCCAATTCCAAAATCATTACTTAATAGATTAGGTGATTTGGATGATTTAGGGGGGGCTAAAGATCTTTTAAAATTTTTAAAACATTCGCATCATAGAAAATTGGAATCTGAAAAAAAACCTCTTGTTGAATTCGTGATTTATAAGGGGAGGAAATATTTTGTTATGGATGGAGATTTAGATCTAAGTCACTTAGGAATTAAAGATCTAAATAATATTATCGGATTAGAAAAAATATCTTTAGCAGAGAAATTAATTCTAAATAATAATAACATTTCTGAGATTTCAAGAAGGATTTTTTTAAAAAATTTGAAGGAAATTAACCTCGAATTTAACTTCATCTCAAAAATAACCTTCAATAAAGATTTAATCAATTTAAAAGCATTATATTTGAATAATAATCAATTAAATGAGATTAAAAACCTTGAATATCTTATATCTTTAGAAATTTTAGATCTAGGCTTCAATCAACTCACTGAGCTAAAAGGCGTTGAAAATCTTAAAAAATTGAGCGTTTCATACCTTATTGCAAATCCACTTTCTCATAACTTTTTACAAAAACTTGAAGAGCAAAATAAACTTCAGGAATATGTGATTTATAAAGGAAATAAATTTAAAGTGAAAAAGAAATATGGAAGGAAATCATTAAAATTAATATGTTTAGGCATAAAAGAGATTAATCATATTACTGGATTAAAATCCATAAAAAATTTAAATGAATTGGATCTCTATAGGAATAAGATAACAGAAATAAATGGATTAGAAAACTTAATTGAACTTAAAAATCTTAACCTGAGTAATAATGCAATTAAAGAAATTAATGGATTAAAAAACTTAATTGAACTTAAAGATCTTAACCTGAGTAATAATGCAATTAAAGAAATTAAAGGTTTAGAAAACTTAATCAATATAGAATGGTTAAACCTAAGTGATAATAAAATAAAAAAAATTAATAGGCTAAAAAATCTTACGAAATTGAGAAGGTTAAACCTTCTATCAAATCAAATTTCTGAAATTGAAGGATTGGAAACCTTAACTAATCTTCATGATTTAAATCTGGATGGAAACGTTATTGAAGAGATAAAAGGTTTAAAAAATTTAACTAATTTAGACTCTTTGCATCTTGATTATAATCAAATAAGTGAAATCAAAGGATTAAATAATCTCGAAAAATTAGGAAGTCTGGATCTTGGAAACAATCAAATTAAACATATAAAAGGCTTAAATAACTTAAAAAATTTATTTTGGTTAACGCTTAGTAGTAATAAAATTTCTGACATAAAGGGTCTTGAGAATCTTAACTCGTTAAAAATGTTGAAAATCGGAGGTAATCCTATACCTGAAGGTATTATCGAAGAATTAGGTGGATTAAAACAAGGAGCTTCTTTTATAGGAAAAGATGAAGTAAGAAATCTGCAGCTTTTTATAAATTACTGTCTTTTTAAAAAAGAAGAGCACTATAAAAAAGAGTTCGATGAGTATGTCATATTTAAGAAAAAAAAATATTTTGTTAAAAATAATAGCTTAGATTTAAGCAACCTAGGAATTAGACGTCTTGAGGAAATAGAAGGTCTTGAAAAACTTAAAAATCTAATGAAATTAGATTTAAGTTATAATCAAATAAGTGATTGTAAAATTTTTCGAGAATTAACAAATTTAAAAATTTTAAACCTTATGGGAAATCCAATATCTCAACAAGATTTAGAAAATTTAGAACAAAAATTTAATCTTCAAGAATATGTTACGTACAAAGGAAAAAAATTTTTTGTGGAATATGATTGGGGGAGGAGCAAATCGTTACATTTAAATAACTTAAAAATATTAAATATTGACGATATAAAAGGGCTCTTTGATATTAAAAACCTCGAATCTTTAGATCTTTCGTTTAATAATATCTCAGAGATTAAAAACCTAAATAATCTTACTTCTTTAAAAAAGTTGTTTCTTAGTGTCAATAAAATTTCAAAGATTAAAGGAATTGAAAATCTTGGAAAATTAAAAGAACTTAATCTCAGCTCTAATATTATCTCAAAAATTAAAGGATTAAACACGCTTAAAAATTTAGATCATTTAAGTTTAAAGGGAAATAAAATAACTGAAATATCAGGATTAGAAACTCTTAGAAATTTAAGAAATTTAGAACTTGATGTGAATAAAATAAGTGTTATCGAAGGTTTAGAAAGCCTTACAAATCTAATTGATTTAGATCTCCATTTTAATAAAATTTCAGAGATTAAAGGACTCGAAAATCTCGTAAAATTAAAAAGACTTGATCTTAGCGATAATATTATCTCAGAAATTAAAGGATTAAACACGCTTAAAAATTTAGATCATTTAAGTTTAAATAAGAATGTACTCACTGAGATTAAGAACTTAGAAACGTTATCCAACCTTACATGGTTAAGTCTTGATGATAATCAAATTTCTAGTATTAAAGGATTAGAAAATTTAATAAATCTACAAAGTTTATATCTTGGACGTAATTTAATCCCTCGAAAGATAATTGAAGAATGTGGAGGCATAAAAGATTTTCCTGGTAACGCAAAAAACCCTCGAAAATTTGTTAAATATTGCCAACAAAAATTTATTAATGAAAATAGAGAGAAACTTACGGAATTTGTACGATATAATGGAACGGAATACATTGCATGGGGTGGCTTATTAAATTTATGTAAAAAAGAAATTGAAGATTTAAATAGTATCGAGGGAATAAATAATCTTAAAAATTTAGAAATTTTAGATCTTTCTAATAATCAAATAACTGATATTAAAAATCTAGATAAACTTAGAAATCTTAAATATTTAAACTTAGAAAAAAATAAGATATTAGAGATAAACAACTTGAGAACTTTAACTAAACTCGAAGTCTTAAAACTTAATGATAATCAACTCGAAGAAATTAAAGGGCTTGAAAATCTTATAAAATTAAGAAAACTTGACTTAGTCAACAATAAGATAACAGAGATTAAAGGACTTGAAAATCTTCAAAAATTAAGAGGATTAAACTTAGGTAAAAATAAAATAACAGAGATTAAAGGTCTTGAAAATCTATTAAAATTGGAAATTTTGGCTTTGTATGATAATGAAATCGCTGAGATTAAGGGTATCAATGGATTAATTTCACTTCGTCGCATTTTTTTGTCTAAAAACCCAGTATCTAAGATTCATCCTTTTAAGAACTTGCCATATCTTCTAAATATTTCATATTTAGATGCTAATAATTTTTCCGCTAAAGAAATTGAAATTATTAAAGAATGGTGCAAAAATCAAGAACTTGAAGTGTCTATCAGAAAAAAAGATGAAATTCCTTACATAAAAGATGAAGCTGATTACCCTGAATTACTTTTAATGATTGGAAAAAGAAAGCCTAATTTTCCGATATTTTAATTCCTTTTCTTTTAGACTTCATGTTCAATGCTATACTAACAATCCAACTAAATTATTTAATGCATTTTTTTTTAAAATAATAGAAGCCTATATATAACTACTACTGTTATGAATTGCGGGAAAAATATACAAATTCTAAAGAAAAGTAAAATATTATTAAACAAAATTTATTATAAGTTTCTTGAGAAAATTAAATGTAAAGTTTAGAGCTTGTTGAATATAATGTCAGCTTCAGAATACGATTATCTCATCAAGGTTATCGTTTGTGGGGATAAAGGTGTAGGAAAAAATATTTTTTTAACCTTCTTTGCGAAGCGTTTCTTCGAAGAGAACTATAAATTGACAATAGATGTTGATTTTTATACTAAAACTATAGATATTCAAACTAAGGACGGAATTAAAAAATGTAGACTTCAAATATGGGAGCTTGGAGGTACGGAGCGTTTTTCGTCCGTTCGACCAATGTATTATAGGGGAGCTCTTGGAGCTATATTAATTTTCGATCTAACATATCATAAATCTTTTGATAATTTACCTAATTGGATTATCGAAATTTGGGAAATTTCAGGACTTCATTTTCCTATCCTACTCGTTGGAAATAAAACAAAATCAGAGAAAATTACTGTTACTCCAAATGAAATTAATGATTTAATTTATAATTATAATCTAAATTATTTAGAAGCGTCTATCATTTCGAAAGAGATTGTTTCTGATATTTTTTATAGTTTTGCGTGTCTTATACTCGGAGTAGATATTAAAAGTGAAAATCTCTTATCAAAAGGAATAAATTTCCGTTTAGCTCCAATAAATTTCAAGGGTTACAAACATTTTTTGCAAATATTTGAAGTTATCGAACTTGATGAACCGCCCTATATGATAACTAAACAAATTCATAGAGATCCATTTCCAAGAGTAATTGCTAAGGAGCTAATTGATGATGAAAAAGTCTTAATTTTAATTGATCATGATGAAAAAAAAATTTGGATTTACCACGGATCCAAAAGTACTAAACAGATCCAAATGTTTGGAGAAAATTTAGCTAAAAAGTTTCGAAAGCAAAACCTCTTTCTTTATAGAATATGTAACATGAACGAATACAAAAATAATAATAATATTATACAGAAATTATTAAATCAATGGGTGGGACCAGGAACAGCTAAACCAATTACTCGCGAAAATTTTAATGAAATTTCAAGACGTAGATTCGGATATTATATTATTTCTAAATTGACATGCAATAGATGCGGTAAGAAAATTAGCCAAAATATAATAGATGGGAAAATTAGTTTTTGTCCATATTGCGGATTCAAAATTGAAAATGATGATAATTAATTATTTCTAGTAGTTGAGTATTATGGCATCAGAAACAAACGAAAAAAAAGGGGAGATAAAACTCAGAGTTTCAGATGTTTTTAAAGAGGATGTTGGGCGTGGAATTATTCGGGTTGATCCTAAGGTATTGAGTAATTTAAAACTGAAAGAGGGAGATATAATAGAGGTCTACAATAAGCATAAAGATATGCGAACAGCAGGGTGGTTATTTCCCGGACCTCAAGAGGATGCGAATTCAGGTCTCATAAGATTGGAGAGTTCATTACGTAGGAATCTTGGAGCATCTATTGGTAGCTGGGTTACAATAAAGAAAATAGAGGCTAAACCTGCAAAGAATATAACTCTTGCATCTCTGGGAGAATCTATTGAAATTAAAGATACAAGTAAATTAACAAAGAAATTAGAAAATTGCATCATAACAATGGGAGATATTCTTGATATATATATTATGGGAGAAAGATATTTCTTGAAGATTTTGGGTTTCTCTCCTGCTACCGAAGCAATTAGAATTCATCCAAAAACTAAAATCAAGATTTCTGGAAAAAACATTGAACAAACGATAGGACTGAAAATTATAACTGTGAGTGATATTATTAGTGATTCCATTCAAGAACCTTCACTTTTAAGTGATTCTGAATTTAAAGTAAACGATTTCATTACACTTAAACTTGAAGAAGATCGTACTGTTATCTATGTTAATGAAAGAAGATTTCGTATATGTAATTATCTTTTATTGAACATCCCAGTTGATCAAGCAAATAATTTTGATTACATTAACTCAATTGATGAGGCAGCAGAAAAATTAGATCATTCACAGCATTATAAATTTCGTCAAAGCTTTAAAATTGATCCTGCTACAGAATTCTGGGGTCATTGTTCAAATATACAAGCTTGGGTTGAAAATAATTATGATACACGGTTAATTCATAGAAATCTTTCATTTCCTTTATTAAAAAAATTAAGCGATCTGGGAGATCCAACTGCAAAGATAGTATTTATCGATGAGATTATTAAAAGGATTAAAAGTGGATTTGAGCCAGTGATTATGTATCTAATAGAAGAAAGATTTTTGGATTATTTAAATGAAGATGAGTTAAACTTTATACAAGAAGATTTAGGAAAGTTTTTTCGCATTTTTTTTAATAAACGGTTTGTAGAACTAAGTAAAAAATTTGATGTAGATCTTAAAATAGAAAATATTTTGAAATTCCTAAAGAATCAAAAACCAAATACACAGTCTTATAGGATAAATATTTTCGGAGATGAGGGAATTGGTTATAGAGCTTTTATTAATTCATTGGATCATGAAGCTTTTAATGAAGTAAAAAGAATTACCTTTAAAAATATGTATTTTCAAAAGTTATATTTGGATCCAGATAATAAAATTTCAGTTTGCAATTTGCTAATATATGATTCTACAGGTCGAGACGAATTCATTAATCCTAGGCTACCACTTTATAAAGATGCTTTAATAATTTTGGTAATTTTTGATCTTACTAAAGTTAATTCGTATTACGTAGCATCCAATTGGATTAATAATGTTAGGCGTTATACACCTGCTCCAATTCTTCTTGTTGGTAATAAAGATATGTATAATGGAGATATATTTCCTAAAGCACAAGAAATAATGGAGAAATTAATCCAGAGACCAAATCTATATTACATAGAGAGTTCATTTAAAACAAAAGAAGAAATACATGATATTTATTATAGTCTTTTTAGTTTATTGCTTAAACATTCAAAAAATTCTTAAATTTTAATTTAAACTGAATATAAATCAATTCAAGAAAAATTATAAGATTTGATTGAAGTAGATGTTTTTTACGTTTCATTTATTGATGTGGACTTCAATCCATTTTTTCCTATTAATTCATCTGGAACCTCAATCTCCATCATCAAATAAGTTATAACTGTGAAACAATCTCCGGTTTTTTCTCCCGATTTCGCATTAATCTCCAGATAGAACAAATTAAATTTTTTAGCAAAATCTTCTATATCACTATAATTGATAACTCTTTCATTAATTAAATTACATTTATTTCCGATCAAAAGTATGGGAATACCATATTTGGAATTTGATCTAATTTCCTCAATCCAATTTGGCAAATGTTCAAAACTTTCATTATTAGTTAGATCAAAAATCAATAATGTGCCTAATGCTCCTTTATAAAACATCGGACGCACCGAAGAAAACCGTTCTTGTTCCGCAATATTCCATAACTGAAGGTTATATCTTTTAATTCCTTCCGTAGTTTGAATGTCTATAGTTTTTTTGTGAAAATCAACACCGGTAGTTAATTTATAGTCTTGTTCAAAGAAGCGTTTAGTAAAGCGGATCATGAATGTTTGTTTTCCTACACCTAAGTCTCCACAAACTACTACCTTGAAAAGCCTATTATATTTAATAACTGACAATTTATAACATTTCCTTTAAAGATTTGAATTAAAATAGATTAGTTTTTTCCTTTCTAAGAGATAATAAGAACATAAAAATAAATAAAATATGTACTATTTTTAGTTTAACTAAATCTAAAAAAATTTTCAAGCACAAATATATGAATGGCTCTGAATCATCGGATGATCTTAAAAGACGGAAACGAAAGCCAGATCTTAAGCCAGATTTTAAAAAATCTCTTAAAAATTTGGATTCAGAAAAAGTTAGTAAATTAAACTTAGAATTATTAAAAAAAGGAGAAATAAATAAAGAATATGCTGAGAAATTACAGTTACAATTAGAAAGAACCAAGAGAGATTTAAGAGAGACAAAGAGAAAAACAAGGTTACTAAGAAAAGATAAATTTCAGGATTAATAACAATTAGATTATCAATATTAATTTTTGTTATACATAATAAACATATAAAGACCAACTATAAGGATCAAATTCATTATCATAATCCGATACTATTGCATAACCATATATCAATAAATTTTTATTTACATTTTGTAAATGAGTAGAATTATAGCGAACATAAGTTACCGCAATTATACGACCATAATAACCAGTACCATATTTATCATCTATGTCTAAATATACTTTTTTATTGTATATTAAAGAATTCAAATGGTTTTTAGCTTCTTGATATCCACTCTCACCTTTTTCTGGTGTATCTACATCGGCTAGACGAATCCTATCCGACCCTATATCGTATGTATCTCCATCTACAATGGAGGTTACAGTACCCTCTCGATCAACCTCCCAATTTTGCTCATTTCCGTTATCTGTCCCATCTTGATCACCTGTCTCCTCTTGATCACCCGTCTCCTCTTGATCATCTGTCTCCTCTTGATCATCTGTCCCATCTTGATCACCTGTCTCCTCTTGATCACCTGTCTCCTCTTGATCATATGTCCCACCTTGATAAGTATCTATTATCAAGACTATTCCAAAACCTATCATAATTGCCACTAAAAAAATCGAGATAAGAATAACACCCAATTTTTTATCGATTATGAAATTTTTAGATTTGGAATTTTTGTATTTTGTTTGAGATGTGGAACTTTTATAATTTTTTTGAAATGTGGAATTTTTTTTAAATTGGGGACAACTTCCATATCCAATTTTATTACCTTTCTCGTCAATATGAATAGGCCATTTAGGATCTGGATAATCATCCCAAGAAATAAGACCTCCACATCGAGAACATTTCTTTTTACTTATGTTATATTTTTTCAAAAGAATCTATATCCATTCTACAATTTCAGTTGTTACTTATGAAGTAAATCTCAATATATAACTATCACACCATGGATTTTAATATGTTGATTTATCGATACTTATTGGACTCTTTAGGCGAATAGTTAGGGACTTACCAAAGTGAATAAGTTAATGTAATTAAAAGAAAGAATCTTGAACCAATATAATGTTTGCAGAAGAGAGGAAAAGGGGAAAAAAGAAGTGAAAGGTGGAAAAAAATGAAAATTTAATTGGTCCTCTCTTATGCAATTGTGCGACATCCTATGTATACTGGGTTTATATTAATGTTTTCTGGGCTAACAATCGCATTGGGCTCCCTTTTTAGTCTCATTCCAACAGTAGGAGTAACTATCTTAATGATAATACGAATTCCTCTCGAAGAAAAAGTATTACACGAAGGACTCGAAGGATATACCGAATACACAGAGAAAGTAAAAAGAAATTAATTCCACAGATTTGGTAGAATATTAAAAAAATCTTTCATTATTCATTTTATGGGAATTATAATCCAAAAAAGCTAATATACTGTCAATATAATCATTTAGAATTAAGATAACAAGAAAAATGACAGAATTAATTATTGATATTTCATATAAATGTAATTCGAATTGCAAATATTGTCAATGGAATTCAAGAAATTCTCAAGAAAAGAGAACGGAAATCCCACTTAACCAAGTATTATTATCAAGAGAAAATCTAAAATCATTTGATATCTCCAGAATAGTTCTTTCGGGAGGAGAGCCTACATTAGCTAATCATTTGAAAGATATTGTGACATATTATCATAGCTTTTTATTACCAATTCGCTTAATTACAAATGGAATCAATTTAAGTTTAGAAAAAATAAAATTATTAACTAAATGGGGCATAAACGAATTTGTAATATCGATTGATGCTATTTCTTACGATTTTTATTCGATGATGCGAGCAAATTCAAAGAAGATTTTTCAAAATACATTACAGAACATAAAAAATTTAGCAAATTTTCATATATATCATCCAAAAATTGTATCTTACATTGGTTTAATCGTAGTATTAACTAGTATAAATTGTAAATGGCATATAATTAATCAAATAATTTCATTTGCTGAAAAGTTAAAATTTAACCAAGTGAAGTTCCAACCTGTTTTTGATGATGGATATTTATCAAAAAATGCACCAGAGTTAAAATTAACTCTTAAAAATTCTTTAAAATTAGAAGAAATTATTTCAAACATTAAAATCAAACCTTTTGAATTAAATTTTACTAATCCATTAGAATTTTGGATGGATTTAAAGAAATGTTTAGAAGGAAAAAATTTATCTCCACAAAAATGTTTTCTTAGTAATAATGTTATTTTATTGCACAAGGGTATATTAAAATTTTGTTTTTGGTGCCAACATACTAGATATGGTCCAATTAATCACTCGTATTCACATAAAGATGTTTTAGAAATCCAAAAAAAATTCCAAAATAATCTTGAAAAATGTCATGTAGCCCCCCAATGCTTTTGTCTTCAACCAATTAATCATACATGGTCTTAATATTATAACTATATTATTAATAGAAAAAAAATGAGAATTATTTCGATTATTATCCCAACAACTCGCCCAGAGAATCACTCTTTAGAATCTTTTTTTAAATTTAATATTCCTGAGGGTTATAATTTAGAATATCTCTTTATTATAGATGATCTCACAAAGAATCTTGAAGATTTGATAAAATTAGTTAAAAAATATCAAAATCTACAGGTAAAGATTATAAAAAATGAGAGAAAATTAGGTGCTTCAGCTTCACGTAATAAAGGAATAGAGATTGCAAATGGAGATTTTATTTTATTTTTAGATGATGATTGTATAGTGAAACCAAATTTGTTAACTGAATACATTAAAGCTTATCAAAAATATCCTGATCATCCTGGATATGTCGGGATCACAAATACACCAAACCCAAAATCAAGTTTTGATAATGCTATTGAACTCAGCGATATGTTGCATTTTTTTAGAATATCTAAATTAAAAAGAGTTTTTTATTGGGGAATTACTGCGAATTTATTTATAAAAAGAGAAGCAATTGGCAATATAAGATTTCCATTAAATTATTCAAAAAAAGGAGGAGGAGAAGATATTCATTTTTGTCTAAAAATAATTAGAAATTATAATAAAAAGTATAGAGAAATGATAAAAAATTATTCCTCAAAACAACCTTATGAAAATAGAATTTTTAAATGTGTGTCTACAGCAGAAGTCATACATCCATTTTGGAAGGAAAATCTTAAGAGTTATCTTCGATATTTCAGATGGGGGTATGGAGATGTAAATTTGCATAAAGATTTCCCCCAATATTGTTTTCATCAATATCCTAACTTAATTGAATATTTATTTATAATAATCTTTTTTAACATAATCGTCTTTCTTATTGCTCCAATAATAAGTCTCTCATGGTCTTTCAATCAATTAATCTCTATGGTCTTAATTAACACAAGTGCTATGGTTATTTGGGAGTATTATTGCGAGGGAAAAAAACTCAAAGAGCAAAAACGCAGTTATTCTTTCAAATCGTTATTTAAAGCTGTTTTAATCCGCCAGCTAAATGATTGGGGGCGATTTCTCCATCAATTTCCGATGATTTGGAGAATCTCAAAACGATGGGACTATTTTTGTACGGGAGAATCTATAAATTATGAAAGAATAAATGCTGCAAAAAAGTTTTATGGATATATAACTTTTACATTCATTTCTTTAATAATTACTATACTTCTAATTTAAAATTATTATAAAAAATTAAAAAATGACAAAAAAAGTTAATAGAAATAGAGAATTAATAAGATTTTATAAAGAAAATCCTTCCATGTTAAGTTCACCCTATACATTGCATTTTAAACTCTTTAAAAGGTTTCGCAAACGGTTAACTCCCTTAGGATTTCAAATCTTCTCAAAATTTAAAATAAGAGGTTCAAGAATCTTCGATTTTGGCTGTGGATTGGGAGGATTTTTAGCATTTGCTAAAATTAATGGGGCAAAATTATGTATTGGAAGAGATCTAGCTAATTACATCTTATCCGATAATGCAATTTATATTGATTATCTAGAAATTGAAACAAATTTGCCAATAAAACAACCGAATAGTTATTATGATCTTGTAATTTGTTCAGAAGTATTAGAGCATACAGGATCTAAATGGAGGGAAATAATTAGAGAATTAATAAGGATTACAAAAAGAAATGGTATAATATTTATTAGTACTCCTAATTATTTTAACTTAAGTGGAATTATTAAATGGATTTTTGAAAAATCTGGATATTATAAACGAAATACATGGGCGCCATTTCAAAATTATTTACCTCAAGTATCAGAACAACCTCTTAAATCCTACCAAATTCTTCGGGAAATAAAAAAATATGCTGTTAAGATGATTGAAAAAAAATCTATTTGGTGGATTGATTCTTGGGCACCTTGGATTCATCGACATCCAGAAATTAAATTATATACAGGTAAATTAGATTTTCTTCGACGCCATATTGATAGAGTCTTTTCATGTTGGTCTTATGGAGGTTTGCAATTTTATTGCATTCTACAAAAAAAATAATTTAAAATGAATTAAATAAGCTAAAAAAATGATAGATATTAAGATAGACAATGATAAATTAATATCCCTCGTAGAGAAGAGATATTATGGTCAAACTCTTGAAGCTTTGTTAAAAATTAATAAAACTAAGCTAAGGACGCAAGAATTGAGAGTAAGATCAAGCATAAAATTTATTAAAGGTATTCTTTGGGAATTATTAGGTAATTTTCCTAAAGCTCTAAATAAATATGTTTCTATAATTCAAATGCAGCCAAATAATTCTATTGCTTTACAATACTATGCACAATTATTATCAAAAATGGGTAATATCCCCGGATCAAAAATCTATTTTAAGAAACTTTTTCAATTAAATCCCGAAATTAAAAATCCTTTTTTATCCAAGCGGAAATATTTAGGATTTAGAGATAGAACTTATGATTTAAGAAGTCTACAATTTAGTATGCTTGATTCAAATAATAACCAAGAAATTTGCATGTTCTTATTAGGCTTAATCAATTTTTCAATGTTAAATATTAAAAAGAGTTTATTCTTTTTTGAAAATTTAACAGAACCAAATCTATATGTAAAGATATATAGACTAATTGGACAATATTTTCTTTATTATAATACAAAAATTATTGATGAGATTATTAAAATCAAGCTTAATAATAATAATCCTTTAGAATTTAAATTGAATAACTTAATCGAACTTTTAAAAACTAATAATTTCAATTCAAAATTAAGAATGTTTAAATATATTCCGCAAATACCTGCATTTTTAAAGAAATTATTAAAAAGTATTCCTGGTTGGTTGGATTTATGTGAAGGAAATTTATTATATCAATTAAGTAAAACAATAAAAAATAAAAAACATAATTTAAAATATATTGTAGAGGTCGGGGCTTTTTATGGCCGATCTTCTATTTGCATTGCTCAAGGATTAAAAGATCGTGGTGATAATGATACTCTTCTTTCTATTGATCCTCATTTAGGAATACCATATTATCATCCTCAACCAACAATTAAGCAATTCTTAGAAAATATTCATAAAGCGAGAGTTAACGAAAAAATACGTGTATGTCAAGGAACATCAGAAGAATGGAGTTCTAAAATTTCAGAAGAAATATCAATGTTATTTATTGATGGAGATCATACTTATGAAATGGTTAAAAAAGACTTGACATTATGGGAAGACAAAATAATGCATAATGGATTCGTTGCATACCATGATGCAATTCTAGATGGTCCCTTTAGAGCAATTAATGAAATCATAAATTCTGGCAAATATGAATTTCTCCAAAATGTAGGTTGTATATCTTTATTTCAAAAAAAGAATCCTGAAAATTATGATAAAATGGATATTTTAACAATTTTTAATTTGATTTTATTAATTCTTTATCGTAAGTTTTATTTAGATTTTCTTAGACAAGATGAAACAAGTATGAAAAATAAAATTATAGAATTGATTAAATTGATCTCTAATTAATTTAAAGTAAGTATTTTGTTATGAATTCTGAAATCGAAAAAATTTGGAAAAAAAGCTCATGGACAGTTGAAGCCCGTCAAATTATTGAAGCAATTAGTGACTTTCCTAAAAATTCAAAGATCATCATGATATTAAGACATTCTCATAGAAAAGATACTGATAATATGGAAGAAATGCCCAAATTAGGTCTAACACCTCAAGGTCAAAAAATTGCACAGATTTTTGGGAGAAATTTGCCAAAACATCGAAAGATTAGACTATTTTTTAGTGTTGTGCCTCGCTGTCGAGAGACTGCTGAATGTATAATACAAGGTTTTAAAGAAATAAGGGGAAATGGGACATTAATAGGGGCTTTTGAGCCCTTATATAAATTTAGCAATGATGGTGAATTTGTTTTGAAACAAGCTTTTAAATATCCTGGACCCAAATTCATTAATCGATGGGCTGCAGGGTTATTTCCACCGAAATCTATTATTCCTTTCACAAAATATTGCCAAAATAGTGCAGTAAATATTTGGACTCAAAATAAAGATAAAAATTCGAACATTATCGATATACACATCACTCATGATTTAGTTCTGTTGGCTTTAAAACTTGGATGGTTCGGCATTTCACCAAATGATAAATGGATTTCATATTTAGGTGGTTTTGCTTTTACTTTACAGCAAAATAAGATAAAACTTCATGATGGAAAAAGAATTATTGAATTAGAATATCCTTATTGGTGGCAAAGAGCTTAAGGTTTTTATTATTTGGTGGAAAAAATGGAAATCGATTTACACGCATTTGAATTATGGGATGCAATAGAAGAAGTTGTATATAAATTAGAAGATTGTAAAATAAAAGGTGTTCAAGAAATTTCAATAATACATGGATATAAAAGCGGACATGTTCTAAAAAATTACTTTCAATCAGATGGATTCTTAATTGAAATGGCTCGAGAGGGTTTTAAATTAAAGAGAAAACAGAGTTCAAATCCGGGATTCTCAGTTTTTGAAATAATCTAAAATTAGATAATATTCATTGGAGTGTTATTGTTATTGGAATCGGTTGATTTTTATATCCTTGAAAGTCGCTTTCGAAAAAGCTTTATCCCGCCCCATGAGTAAAACAACTTGCCTGGTATTTAACTCCAGGATTGTGGGGAATTTCCGTATCAGAAGCAGAAACAGCAGAAGATATTACCAACAATATAAACTTATGGAGACTTGCGAAGCCAAGTATTTTTAAGTCGATTAAGGTCGAATCTGCACTAGAAATTGTGCAACTAATACTTCAAGTGCTTAAACTAAGCAGGAAAATAAAAGAATAAAGAAAATAAAAAAAATTTTAAAAATAAAAACTAATATTAATTCCATTTTTTTTTAAAATTCTTATTTTATAATTCTTTTAATTCTTCATTTTCAACTAAAAAGACTCTATCATCATAAAATAAATATTCTCCTCGATCAACTAACGTTGGATGACAAAGATAATAATATTTTCCTGGAAAACCTGATTTTGCTATTTTGTCTCGAATAGCGATTATATTATTTTCTAATAGGAATTGTACTGCATAGTGGTTTTCCTCAATCTTAAATTCCTCAAAGAGAATAAAGTCGTAACACCCATAATCATAATTCTTTTTTTCATACAAAAAGGTTATTACCTGCTTATTTTTAGGAAATAATTCTTTCCCTAGCTCATTTTCTAGGATTTTTATTTTATCACATAATTGGCTACTCTCAATTTTTTTAAGGTTTTTCTTCTTAGTTTTGATTGATAAAAAAGGATCTAATGTTCTTTGATATCCTGAACCGGTTGTATAAACGTTTTTATCCCTATATTCCTTGAATTTTATATCAATAATGTTTAATGCACCATGATAATTAGAAGCGAAGATGAGAAAATATTTGACTTTTCCCTTTCCTTTAATTGTCTTATGTTTCGTCGATTTCCTTGTGTATATAGAATGGATTTTAACATACTTAAAATATTGACAAATTTCTAAAGCATAAGCCTTTATTAACTCATCCCTTAAACTTTCAATTTTTCTAACCATTTTTCCTTTAAAAATATTATTTGGGTATTTATCAGCAATTTTACGCCATTTTATTGAACCGAAAAAATTATCTAAATGAACCAAATCTTTTTCTGTATTTTTATCAGTAAAATTTGGATCTAATTCTCTTAAACGTTTATATCTATAGTATTTTCCCAGTTTTCTCCTTATAGCATGCCAAGCCCAATTTAATAATATCTCAATCCCACTCTCTTTATATCCAAAAATGCTTTTTCCTTTTTGAATAAGGGATAATAATTCTTTCCATGGAAGTGATTTAATAGCTGTAGGATCTAAAAAAAATAATCTAATTCCATCTTCAGTTGATTTTAAAATATCATCCAATTTTGAACTCCAATCACAAGGATGAATAATTATATCCTCTTCTAACTTTACATTAATTTTTTTCATAGACAAATATTTTAAAATATTTTTTTTTAATAACTCGCAGTTATTTTGATCAATGTCAAAAAAAATTAATTTTAAGGTTTTATACGTATCTTTTTTAAATAAATCAACAGCTAAAAGGGCAGATCCTAAAATTTTTCTTTTCTTTTCTCCAATTAGGTTATAACCAGTTCCTGCATTAGTATCAATAATATATGTTTTTTGTCTCTTGACAATATCAAACCAGATGTTATAATAAAATTTCAATGATTCTAATTTTTCTTCAGTATGCTCTGGAAATTGAAGATCTAACATGATAAGAATATTTCAGATTTGTAAAAATTTTCCTTTCCTTCAATAAATTAAATTACTGTTTAAAGATAAATTTATTACTTCTATTATTATTATCCAATAAAATTTAATTTCAATATTAAAAACAACATAATTAAGAACGCAAATATGATTTTATTTAAAAAGCAGTAGTTTAAAAAATTATTGTTAAAAATTAAGAATAGCGAGAGATTGGTTTAATAGCTTTATTAAAATAATTAATAGATTTATCTTTAGAATATCTCGAAAGGAGTATCTTAATACTATCCTTTAAATTAATTCTACAATTAGTTATTTGTTCTATTTCATTTAATAGTAGATGAATATTTTCAATACCATAATTCATTCTGATCAAATCATAATATTTTTTATCTTTCCCTTGGAAACTATTTCTGCGAATATAATTCATTTTTCCAAGCCAAATTGACTCTGTTACGAATGGAGATAATTGTTTAATTAGTGGAATTGGGTTTTTATCTAAGAAAGGTTCGATAGAAACACTTGTTTTAAATCCTGCATGGTATGCATATTTTAAAGATTCAAACCTCTCTTCATAACTCGGTGCATTTAGTTCCCAAAATTTTAATAATTCATTATTAAGTGAAGTTATCGTAAATCTAAATTGAATTAAAGATTGATATTCAGTAAAAGAATCGCAAATTTTCTTAATACAGGAAAGATTTGGTTTTGTAGTAATTAAAACCTCATTTCCTGCTATTAATAATCTTTTTAGAACAATAATACAATTATCCAATGACTTGAGAGTAATATCGTGAGAACTTGGAAACATAACTCGACCATGCCTATTCTTAAAATTCTTAGTTATTACCTTTTCATTGGGTATCATTACCTTCCAATTCTTTTCAGTTTTCCTTTTGAACCTAATAGCCATTTTTTTAGCATAACAATATCTGCAATCATTTGAACAACCAAAATAACAATTAACGTTGGTATCAGCCCACTCTTTAGTTCCGGAGGTTATTTTATTTTTGTCGCATTTACTCATTGCTTAACATCTTATGAACTATATCTTGTTCTCTATATCGTATTTCATGTTTATTATTTATAAATCTCAGTAATATGAATATTTACAGATTTTAAACCGATAAAAATTTAAAAATATATTTTTTATTAATGTTAAGAATATTTAAATGAAAAAACCAGAATTTGCATTCTTAAA
>Ga0209986_10001251_pt1 | contig 24568 bp, 17 predicted proteins | sample BlataG_FD_183168 | JGI IMG/M metagenome (GOLD analysis project Ga0209986, IMG submission 183168) | Deep subsurface microbial communities from Black Sea to uncover new lineages of life (NeLLi) - Black_00105 metaG (SPAdes) (version 2) | ecosystem: Environmental > Aquatic > Marine > Oceanic >... | reverse complement strand
TTATGTACTTATGGCCAGTTCCACTCCGCATACTCTTAACCTCAAATCCATTGTCCGGGTCGATTAATATTACTGATTCATTAAGAATTGAAGAATGAATACTATCGAAATATTGCTCCCTCTCTGCGTTTAAAAAATATTCATCATCTTTATAGGGATGATATTCTATTTGTTCATATTTTGACATAAATGAGCGAAGATTTTTTACCTTCCTATCTGATTTTTTTATACAGTCCTTTAGAAAATCGTCCAATTCTTTTCGCCTACTTCCATTATAATTGGTTAACGCACCATCACTAGAACTATCATCTTCCGTGAGCATTGGAATAAAAGTAAAACATTTAAAGTTTTCTATTTCTTCAATCAAGTTAAGGACTAAGTCATACTTAAAAAAATCATTTCTGTCACCAAAATACTGGTTTTTCATTTCTTTTATTTCCTCAATTTTAATTACATATATAGTCTACCGGGGTCAAATCTTTATTGTTAATAAAATAGTTTAATAAACTGTAAAGAATAAAGACCCTATTTTCTACCCTTAATATTTCCTATACAGCTCCAATGAAGGTTTGATAATCTTCTCGACAATAGATTCACTATCAGTAATTTCAAACAAACTATTTTTTATCAACTCACCATGAATTTCTATATATGTACTCTCATAATTTATTTTCTTAATATTTTTAAAAACTTTATAGTCATTAATTTCAAAATGCGCCATCATCTGTTCAAATTTACTAGGATATTCAGTCTCAGATTTCTTTTCAATATCATATAATACTCCTGAATAAACTGTCGGTTCTTTGATATTTTTATCATAAAGCACAATTCTTAAATATAAAATTTTTAAATCTTTATCTATTTTAGTAATTGTTCCTCCACCTTTCAATGCTGTTTTTTCTTCCGGGATAAAAAATACCGAAAACTTCTTTAACAACCACCATGATCTAACATTATTTGCCTCTAAACCCCTTGAACTTATTGAACTAATTCCATAGCCACCTGGTCTTCCAATAATAAACTTCTCTTCCTCCTCATTTAAGATGCCTTCGATTTCTTTAATCAAATATGATGACTCGAGATATAATTTTTCTATAAAATCAAAAGCCAAATTAGTTTGTTCGACAATTTCACTTTTATTATTCATTTGCTCATATCCTCCTTAAAAAATATAGGACTTTTAACTTGCTTTAACTTTTCTAATTTCGATAGAGATTTAAATATCCTTTTAGTACTACTGAAAAAGACAGTCTTCCCGACCGGTTTTAATCCTTTGGCTAAGGAAAGACTCTCTATAAACCCGATAAAATCACCCCGTAGTTTAGCAGTCCTGGCATCGAAAAAGATAGACTTATAGTCTTTTAGTAAGGGCCCATTATAAGTAATGGTTTGAAAACTTCTAAGATGTTTTTTATCAAGGAGATTGTATAAGTCCAGGCAAAAATCTCGTTCTGGCCCTTTAATATTTGGATTACTACTTAAAATATTATCAAGAAATGAAGAGACCGACTGCCAATTGGCCCATTTAAAATGAGGACGAAATTTTTGGGGGATTACTTCAAATTTATCTTTCTTAAAATAATAATCTGCGGTTATAGCAACTAGGTAAAATTCTTTACTGTAGCTAAAGGCATCCAGTTGGCCACCTTTAATCTCTCGCTTTAATTGGTCATCGGTAGTTTCGGTTTTTTCCCCAAATCCTGAAAAATATTTAGCTTCTACCAGCAAATAATAATTGCCCACAATTATTACCAAATCCGGTTCAGTCCCATCTTCAAATACAGGCCAAAATCTAAATTCCGCTTCTTCTGCTTCCTTTGCAGATACTTGGAAACCTAATTTATTCAAATACTTTTTTAGAAAAATATCTCTGTTCGAATATTTGAAAAAAGAGAAAACATTAGAGGTCAAAATATCTTCCATTCTTTCCACTCGGGAAGAAAGTTTCCCGTGCAATTCGGCTAAGTACATATGAACAATCACCTCACATAATATGGAGTATGATCAACATTTTACCTAATAAATAATTAAGGTCATACTTCTAACTATTTATTAAATCTCTAACTATTTTTATAAAAACATCTACTCTTGGCGCCCATTTTTTTACAGAAACGTCAACCCATTTCCCTCGATAATCATTTGGTATTGAGAAACCTTTTAATTTTTCAAGTTTTCTCTTAAAATCATCTCTATATTTTTCTGCACTTTCATTGTCATTTAACCAACCAAAATTAATTTGTAACATACCGTTAGAAAATACAGAGTATAGTGAACGAATACTTATCTTCCGGAATTTAGGATTAAAAGATCCACGTGTAGCACCGGTTCCCCAACTTACTTGATCAGCTTCTTTTGAAAATTCATAAAGAATTCTGACAGATCCTACTTCACTTTCTTTAAGTTTATCTTTTGCGTCTTTAAAGATACTTTCTTCATCCCATTTTTGTCTGGTTCCTGTAGATGTTAAATCCTTTTTGACTTCTGAACCAAATAATTTTGGTATCATAATCTCGTAATCTTGGTATTTGTAATATTCTAGTTCAATTCCAAAAATATCAAATTTACTGTTTTGGTTAATGAAAACAATTAAGTCTTTCAGTTGGCTATGGAGTTTGTCCATCAAGACAACAAATCTAAAATTGCCATCATTCAAATTCATTTTTATATTTTCTACAAGAGTGGATACATCATCATCCATGATATCAAAGAAATCCTTTAATTTTTGATTAAAACTAACATTAAACTTTTTGTAAATTTGGTTATCTACGATTCTCAAAAATTCATTAAAATCGTTATAACCGCGCCATAAAGAAGCGCCGTAATCTAAAACTTGAGCGACAACCAATCTCTTATCAGGATTTTTATAGAGTTTTGTCTCAATGATGTATATTTCTCCGTCCTTATCAATTCCTAATGCATCTATTGGCCCGCTGTTCGTTGGAAATTCTCTTGAGACAATTAGTAATCTGATATCTTCTTTAATCTCGTAAAGAGGTAGGCTTTCTGGATTATTATAGATATATTTCTGTAAATAATCCTCTTGTGTAAAAGCAGATTCGTCTATCTTTTGGGCATTCTTGCCGTTTTTTGAAATTATAATTGCCATATTTCCCTCCACTTAATTTAATTAATATTTAAAATAGACACATCCTGTTTATTTTATATTTGTAAACTTGTGAAGCCTAAACCCACTATCTTCTCTTAAATTTTATCAATATTCTCCAATAAAATTTTCAAGGAGTTAGCGCCAACATACCACACTCCTTGGTTGTAATGTATGGGATTTACCCCAAATTCAAAACATTTATCTGTAATATCTTTTGCTTCGTCTCTGTAAATCTTGTCATTATTTACTAATTCTATTCCCTTAGAGAGGTTATGCACCCAAGTATCAATTGGTTGTAAAAAATAGTAATCTTCGTCTGACAAGTAATTCTCTAATTCATAAATATAAACGACATCTCTCAAAATCAGGGAAGCTATTTTTGAGCCGATTGACCATATTCCATCCAGATGTTGATACGCTTCAGCAATCTTCTTTGATTTTATTTGTTCGATTAAGAAATGTAATATATTTTTTCCATTATTGAACTGAATAAAGTTAACAAGGCTTACTACCATTAGTCTATCGCCTTCTTTGTTTACCTTGTTTAGTTTTAATAAATCATATAATCTCTTATATCTTGTTCTAAGGTTGTCTTTACCAGTTATCCTTGGTGAACTATGAAGCAAGACATTATTATTCCCCAAGAAAGACTTAAGTGCTATTTTAGCTCTTTCTTCAAACATTGATGATATTTCGTCTCTTCTGCCTTGATAAAATGAATAAGATAAAACAAAAAATAAAGCACCTTTTGGAGACTTCAGATAATCGTTTTTATCTCTAATTTTTTCTTTAAGTAATTCGGATTCATAATTTTTATAAAATCTTGCTATCTGCATAACTAAATTTTTTGTGTTCATAAATATCCTACCTTAAACATTTATTTTAAATATAAAGACCTATGAAGAATCGTATAACGCTTGCGATTTTTGGAACGAGATTTAAATAAAATTTCTTCCATTTGCTCTGAATATTCGATCTCACTGTTGATGATATTTAAAAAATCATTCCATTCCTCCGATGTAGGCTCAAAAGCCCTCCAGGATAACATAAAATCAAAATATGCTCCATGCCGGAATAATCTACCAGGTAAAGGATAATGTTTTCGATTTCCAAGAAGAATACCGTAACGGAGATAGGGATGAACATTTTTATGGGTTGAGGCTTTCTGGCTATAAGTAATTGCATCATGGGTAGTTACTGAATTAATTTTACCTTCAATAATTATGCGTGGTTTCCATTTTTCATTATCTATTCTCTGATATACAAGTAGATCAGTTTCATATTTTATATACTTTCTATCTCCCGGCTCATCATCTTTATAATTCAATATTTCAAATGAATATGGAACCCTTTTACCTGTGCTAAAGAAGATTTTCCTATTTGATAATGATTCCTCTTGTTCTAATCTCTTTTTTACTTCTTCCATCCATTCTTTTTCTGTCATTATTAACTCCTTTAAGAAAATGGGAAGGTGTCCCTATTTTCCCCAAAAAGTTACCGAATTATTGAGAGGCATAACATTACATACACTATTAATCTATATTAACTTATTTAAGCCAAAATAATTTCTATAACATTTTTATATAAGTTATGTTAGTAAGAAGGTGAGTAAAAAGCCAATTACAGCTCCGATTACACCCCCTATTAAATAATCTGGAATTTTGGATTTCCAACTATTACCTCGCCGAATTTCATCCTGAATATCCTTTATACGATTTGTCTGATCACTTACTAGTTCAGTTAGCTTGCCTATCGGTTTCTTCTCTTGTAAAATACGATTCTGTATCTCGAGGGAAGACATAACTTGTGTAGCTACGCCAACTCTTATAAAAACACCATCCTTTGAGGATGTAATACCCTTAGAACGGCTAACAAAAATCACCCCAATATTATTTCCATTGACATTAACGAATTCTAGTGCAAGGTCAACCTTTCCATTTATATCTCTTTGCGCAATTTCGAACATCCGTTGCAATTGTTTACGATCACAGCCTACAATTCCTCGTCGTTCATCGACGCCAACCAGTATTTTCCCACCTTTTGTGTTTGCAAAAGCTGAAATACTGCGTGTCAAAATCCATGGTTGACTGATTCTAGTCTTGAATTCAACTGTTGTATTTTCACCTTGCGAGATAATTTCTTGTATTTCGCTAATAGTCATAATTCTCCTTGATTTTTTTATATTCTTAATTAAAATGGGGACACATCTTTAAGAAATTCCTCAGACCCTATAGCTTTTCCGCTAAGAGTTACCGAATTATTGGCTTGGTACAACTTCACCATCTATTAAAATACTTCTCTAGATTTTCATTTTCTGCTCTAATTCAGCTTTATATGATTTAGCTTTTTCTATTAAAAAATCATATTTATTATTAGCTTTGGTTAAAAATTTCTCAAAATAGTCATAAGCTTCAGGATAATTAGAATCTTTCTTATATTTTAGGTATCCCAAAACAAAAAATAATTGAATTTTTTCAGGATTATTTTTAAGAATATTTTCATTAAAATCATATACTTCTTTTAGTGTCGATTCTTCACCAGGATAGCTATTTTCTATAATCTTTCTATATACTTTTACTGCTTTATCATATTTTTCTAGATACATCAATAAAAAACCTTCGCTATATCTCCAAGTACCATCATTTTTAGCGAGCTTTTTTGATTCATATATTGTGTTTAATGCTTTTTCTGAATTGTTTTCATTACAAAATTCGATAATAGACCTTAATAATAAAGCCCCGTAGCTTTGTTGAATTAAGAATGATTGATTCAAATAATTATTACATTTTTCAAGATTATCTTGCTTGTAATGATACCGTGCTATAAGATAATTTTCTTCTGCTAATAAACTTTTTAATTTCTCTTTTACATATTTTAAATTTGGTGGTAAAGGAGTAAATTTTTGAAAATATGGATTATTGTTAAGATTATTATGAAGTTTTAATGCTAATTCTATATCGCCAGATACCAAGGCAGCTATACCGCCAATATATTCAACAGCCACAAAGATTGAATCGGCAGTAAATTCAAATCCTTTAAATTCGATTTTTTCTTGGAATGAGATTTGTTTATACCAAACACTTAAAAATTCTTTTTTTATTTGTTTTTTAACAAGAACATTTACAGGCGCATGAACAACTAGAGCTTCTAAATCTAGAAAATATTTATTTCCCATGTCTTGTCTCTCTTTTATATTACCATATATAAAAAAATGACTTCTTGTTGATTTTTTTATGACGTTCCAACTTTTTAATTCTTCTTTGCCATGTTTATTTTTCACATATTGATCTAGCACTTTAGAAACTCTCTCCGCCTGATAACTATTTAGTAAAATAATATTTACTATTTTTCCAAGATTATTTCCCAAAATTAGTTTATCTAGGCGGCCAGCAAAGTCATTTTTTATCCTAATTTTTTGCTTATCGTTTTCGGCATTTATACATATTACTAATCCAATTTTATTTTTACTATTCTTTGGTAATATATTTTTTCTATAAAGCCAAAAAACAAACCATCCTATAAAAACTGGCAAATATCCAAAGAAACGATATAAAGCATTGGGACATATTTTTTCTATAAAATTATCTAATGATAAAAAAACGATTAGCAGTGAGAAAAAACCAATGAATAATGCTCTTTTCTTAGGTAAGTTTTCTGAATGTATTTAATCTTTTCTTCCATATTTTCTTCCCAAAAATTGAAAAATCTTGTTTTGTTCCGGGTTTTAGGCGGAGGGATAAGATGTTAATAAAGAAAAAAAATATATTTCACCCGAATTTTTTTAGTCAATTAGTTTTATAATTTTATTATAAACTAACTTATAGCCTAAAATAGAATGGCCGATTATTTTTTTATGGTAAATTTTTCATTCCTTCAGCTATTCAATTTATTTAAGGCGGTTAATTTTTTTCTTTTCTTTAAAAACCCCTTATTTATAAAACTTATCATAAACTTGTTTTATTAATAATAATCCATAACCTATTTCATCAGAGTTTTTAATCGTATAAGAACAGAACTTTCCCCATCCATATTTTTTCCAAGACACTCGTTCTATTTTATTTTCTGGATCCTTTAAATCTTCTTTATCAACTCTTATTAAATGTAATTCTAGCTTGGACTTAAAAGCATGAATGGTACAAATATTAAAAAATCCTATTTTGTAACCAATATAAAATTTGTTTATTTTTTCTTCGATTCTTTCATCTATTTCTAAAATATCTTCTCTTAATGTATCGAATAATTTCTTTTGTTTTCTCCAGTCTTTTTTGAAAATATCATCGAATGAATATTCTTTAATTTCCTTATTAACTTTCTCGACTGTTTTATTTTTAGATATTGTTTTTATAGACTCTCTTGCTTCAAGAGGTTTTAATTGATTATAAAAAATAGTTCCATTATCATATTTTTTTACTTCCCATATTTCAATTGGCAAATCTTTAAATCCAATTGCATTTCTCTGGTAAGGAGTAAACGCACTTGATATAAAGAGCACTTTAGATTGCGACCAATCAATATCCTTCTTCTTTAAATTATGCTCCATTTTTTCATTATACTCTAAAATAAAATCAGCTTTATTGTTTAACATTAAAGACAGGTACGAATAACCTTGATCAATTACACTAGAATTTCTATCCTTTTTATATTCTATAATTACAAAAGACTTTATTTCCCTGTCAAAAGCAACAGTATCTATCCTAAAATTATTTAATTTAAATTCGGAACTTACAAATTCAAGATTAAATATATTATCGAGATTTTTTTCTGTAATATCTTGTAAGTCCTTTTCAAGTGGAAACGAAACATTTTTAACTTCTGATAATTTTGAATTATTAATCTTAAAAACTGGCATAATTTATTTCACCTCTCCTATAAAAAAAATTGACTATTCCATTTAATTTTAAAAAATAAAAATCGTAAATATTACCTAAAATTAATACACGTAAATAAATATATTTTAATACATCATTCACTGTTCTCTTTGACTTTTATATCAACTTTCTCATATTCTCTATCCATTTTCCATAATTCATCGCGAATTTTTTGTCTTAATTCAATCCCTGGTTTTACACAGTATTTTATAAATTCTTCATTTGATACTTCAAGATTAGGGAAAAGTAATTTAAGATAAGCAGTAGCAGTTCTAGTAATTGCTTTCTTATCGCGTAAATCATCACATCCACTAAGATTCATTTTTACATTCACATAGTCAACATATTTCAAATCTTTTCTTAAACTATGCAATATCTCGGCAAAAAGATCCCCTTTAAATCCCAAATATATAGAAGGAGTATCTTGGCTAACTCGAGGTAAATACCATCCTGGAATTATGCCATGTAATCTATCTATAAATGCAGTTTCCTGAAGAAAATTAGGAAATTCTTTAAAAATACCTTTTTCAAGGTGAATAGGAATGCGCTTTTCATCTAAGGAAATGTTTGCTAACATAACAAATCCTGATTCAGCTGTTGCCTCCGTTTTGCCTCGGCTAAATTTTCCAGATTCTAAATAAACTTTTAACATAGCACTAACTTCACCAGCACTATCACCACGAACACTTTGAACTTCATCTAATACTACAACATCATATCGTGTTACAAGACCGGGCTCATGACTTTGATTATTATGAAATAATGCTGCGGGAGTAACTTTCCCACCACCAATAACTCGAGCATATCTAGAAAGATGATCAAAAACAAACGATTTTCCTGTTCCTTTTGGTGCTAATTCTACTAAATTAATTCTTGGCTCAACCAGTGGTAACATTCTAGTTAGAAGAAGCATTTTTTGATAATCATCATTAATAACCGGGCTAAATCCCATACTTGATATTAATAAATCAATCCATTCTTCGATCGAAAAATATTGCCTGCATTCAATAAAATAATCTAAATCTATTCTCGCAATTTGAAATGGTTTAAAATCGCGCATCCAAACTTGCCCTTTGCCTTTTTCTGTATCAGGTGGTATATAAAATAATTCCCCTACTCCCCATACTCCACTAGTAAGAAGAAATTCATTATCATCAACAAGGTGCTCTGTAATATAGGCATCTTTTATATCAAAAAAAGGGCTATTTAAATGCCTTTGCCCTGTCTTTAGATTAATTGAGACCGTGTAGTGGTCAAGAAGATTTACGGGTTCTTGATTTAGTAATCGATTTTTCCACTCTTCTTTCTGACCTTTGGCAGGAAGGTATTTTGCTACAAATTTAGCCACATTGTTGCGTATTTCAGTAGTCAATTCTTCCTGATCTGCCATATAATGAGAGAGGATCCACTCACCAACATATGCAGGAAGAGCTCTACTCCCAAACCCTGCCTGACGAAAAAGTCCTTTATTAATAACAATTTCTCCATAATAATCTTTTGCTTTTTGCTCAAAAGATAACATTATTTAAGCCTCCTAATCAAAAATATCATCTAAATCTGTTTTCCTCTGAATAATTGATTTCATGGTAATGGGAAATTCTTTGTCGTGCATGTAGGCTTTCCCAAGGAATTGATAACTAATTCTTACCATAAGGAATTCGCTTTCTTTCTTACTAATAGTTTTTTTAAAGCGGGCAGGTATTTCTATATTAATTTTTTCTTTTGCTTTTATTCGTTTAAATTTTACATATTCACTTTCTATATTGCTATTTCTTATGCTTATTTCTACATTGTTTATCTCATAATCGTTAATGTTTCCTATGTCGAATAATATAGAAGATTTCACAGAATACCGGAAAATATTTTGCTCTAAATAAAACAAAATTTCTTTGGGTTCCTCTGCTATCTTCCTAAAAACCACAAAAGGTACAATAACTTCTTCAGGGCTTAAACCACCGTGAACATAATATTTTGTAGTAGTTCTTACAAATCTACCATATCCTTTTGCAATAAGAATGTTTTCCGTCAATCCAAACTCATCTTTTTTAATTACGTGACAATTACTTTCTACATGAGAAGGCAAATTTTCTATTTGTAAATCAGAAACCGTAACAAATCTATGATGTTTGTCTTCGCTTTTACTGTTATAATATTTCCTATCAATGTAATTTGGTATCTCCTCTTGGATTTTAGTTGAACCATGATCCGAACAAATATAAATGGAAAATTTATCTTCAATTTTTAACCTTTTCGAGAAATTAATCACCAAGTAAACAAGGCTAGCAAGTTCATCATATATTTTTTCCCAATGGTTTACTCCTAATTCATCCTCATCTTTGTGTAACAATTCATCGATATTGCAGTAATTTAGAAAATACATATCGTACTCTTTTTCCCTTTTTTCTTTCAGAGCACCAAGATTAGATAAATATTTAATTTTTTTATCGCTTAAAAATATGGACCAATCTTCTTCAATGATTTGTTTATAGGCTCTATTCTTAATGGATACTCTTTCTGATTCACCAGAAAAAAGACATTTTTTACAGACATCGGTTTCTGTAGGTATCATTGAAAAATAACCTTGGGGTTCTTCGCAAATGAATTGTCTTTGCTTAAATAAAGACCGGAGAATGTTTATATATTTAAAATTAAAATTGTCTATTACAATGAAGAGACCTACTCCTTTGCTATCTCGGATTTCGTGGCAAATATTCGGTACTGCTTTATATAACATTTTGGGAAATGAGCTTTTTAATTCAATAAAATTTTTATAGAACCAATTAGCAAACGTTTCTGAAAAGGTAACAATTTCCTTATCATATAAATTTTGCTCTTCAAGCCAAAATTGGTAAGGCAGATAACTATTAATTGCCCACTCAAGCCATTGATCTGCTTCCCAAGTAATATTTGGTGTGACAGGTTTTTCTGGCGGTATTATAAAATCAAGCTTTCTTAATTCAGTAGATATTTGATCTGAGATTGGGGTAAATTTATCCTTAATTTTATCAATTAATTCTTTTGTAACAATATCTTTAAAATTATAAATTAGTTTATTAATTGTATTAAACTCGACTATCAATTCACCACTTACGATTGTTATAAACGTCTCTAAATCTGCCAATATTTTAATTTTTAGTTCATTCAAAATAAATATTTCAATTTCATTTATTGTTCTTTCTACTTTTGCTTCTTCTATTGAAAGATTTTTTAAATCTAAATTTAATTTTTTAAAAGTATCGTATCTTTCTCCTAAGACATGTTCACCGATTTCTCTGGGATAATTTTTTACTAATTTGTATTTCATCAATTCTATCCGGATATTCACTGGGTTACTTTTAATATTTTCTATTAAATCTTTGATATCATCATCTTTTTCTTTCTCAGCCCATTCATCAAATCTCTTTTCATATTGTTGACAAACAAGAAATGTTTTCCGATTATTTTGTAATTTTTTATCTTTTACTAAATCATTTATAAGATCTGTTAATCTACTTATTGGTAATTCTAAATATGTTAAGAAACTGCTATAAAATTTTTCTAAAATAATGTTTTGGAAATTTTCTCCCCTCTTAGGAGTTATTTCTAATTTAAGTAAGTTTGCATCGAGTATCTGCCTATTTGTTATATCATCTGGCAAGATGTGTAAATTCCACTTTTGTTTTAGAATATTTCTGGGAGTGTTTATATAAATCTTAACATACTCAGATCCATACTGCTCTTTAAGGCGAGAAAGCCAGGTAAAGCATGCCGGGTCTCTAACTAAAACATCTAAGGAAACATTGTCGTAAAGAGCGCCTACAATTTGAGCATATACGTCAACATAATTGAATATGCTGTCTATTACCAATTTATCTTTTGTATCTCCAAGTTTAAAATTATCATTTATGATCGATATTGCTGCCATTCTATTCTTCCTTTAATATTTCATTAATTATATTTTCCATTTCTTTTTGCAATTCGCTCTTAATAATCACTTTCTTTTCAAGAGCATTTTTTAGTAAAGACTTAATCGTAACAATTAATCCTTTTAATTGCATCGGAAAATAAAAGGTTATTGGTGATTCCTCAATTGTTAACTGCCTTGGTAAGATAATTTCATTTTTTTCAAACGCATTTGTTAAGTGTAATTCAGTAATACAGCTAAAATTCCCCTCTCTATCTTGACTTATAAATTTTAATGTAAAGCTATTTTGAACTTTTAGCTCAAACCGGCCAACTACCTTTTCTCTGTGAGAATATTCAGATTTGGGATCAGAATCATCGGTAGTAATGAAAATTATTGCATTAGGGTCTTTATGTTTTAAATGTACTATCAGTTCACCTTTATATAATATATAATTATTTTTTATTATATTATATTCTCCATCAAAACTTGTTGTTGCATTCTCAATTCTAACTTCAATGGATGTTTTACCATTACGGATTTTTCCTATATATTCGTTTGATTTATCAGCATTCCAATCACTGATCCTTCCTAAGTTAAACCCGGGTGAGGAAGGCAAATCTTCAAAAAAGGTATTTCTTATATCAGCAATAGAACTAAGATATTTTATTAAAAACTTACTTTCTTCCGCAGGATACTCTGACATTGGATCACGTTGATAGTCATCCAATGAATTAAACCATTTACTAATTTCTGTTTGAATATCATTGTATGTAGATCCTTCTATATTAAAGACCTCGCGAATGCCTTTAATAATTTTATCTTCTATTCTACCTTCAGAAGATTCTATTATGCTCTTGTCTTTGCTTATCCATTCAATGATATCTATTGTTTTTTTATCATTAATTATTTCGTCTGGTTCAAATCCATAGGCAGTTTGGATATCTCTAAGGATAAATTCGTGTTCACTTCTACTATCGATTATTTCGAATATATTAAAAATATTTTTTATATTGACAATTTCAGGTTTATAAATATCTCTAACTTTGACTATTTGTGGTAATTTTTCCCACCATGCTTTCATTAACCTATAAACCTGAATAATCGAGGCGTCTTCATTGGCTGCCAGCCTTTTATCAGAAAAAAGATTATATAATTTATTAATAAACTCGCATTCTGATACCGCGATTTCTTTATGTTCTAAATAAGCATTTGGATATTCTCCTACAATTAAATCATAAAGATCTTCAAATCGAATGAGTGACATACTGCCTATGGCTGCATCTTTCTGCTTTAATTTCAAATTATCCCCAAAATAACGATACGAGAAAGCAAACATTAACGATAAAGCTAAAAGTCCTTGACCATAAATTTGGTTATATTTTATTATAAGAGAATTTATATTTAGCCGTTTCCCTTCTTCAAGGTTTTGAATATCTTTAATCATATTTGCCAAAGTAGGAAGATTATCTCCAAATTTCTCTATCATTCTTTCTGGTGTACAATATAATTTAGAACCTTTTTTATCAAATTGTTTTAATGCCCCAAAGTTAAAAAGGCATTTTTGAAGATACCTAATTCCTCCGCGATTATTAGCATATTCTGTATCAATAACTATATGTTCATTTCTGTTTAGAAGATTTTCAATCGCTTCATTTAAAGCCAGGTTTTTGGCTCTTCCAAATTTTATATCGTGTATTTTGTTGAATTCATCGTGCTTAAGTTTGTTAGAATATTTATAATAAAGTGGTTCAATTACTTTATCAGCAATATCATAATCTTCTTTTTGATTTATTTGGATTGTTTTCCCATCTTTTCCGTACCACTCAACTTTCTTAGCTGATAAATAATTATTCACGCTCCTAGTAAGCTCTTCTCTGTATAAGTGTTCTTGCTCACTCAACAAAGTTCTGTCTTGAATTAAATATTCTTCAATTAGGTTTTTACTCTTAATATCTTCAATTGCTAAAAGACCTAACATAAATTCAGTTACTGGAATAGGTTCTTCGGGAATTGCAATTACAACACGTTCCGATAAATTTTTAGAAATTAGTGCCTTAGCCTTTTTAATGCTTTCCTGATTCTCACAAATCACATAGAGGGCCACTCCTTCGTAACTATTTTTAAAATTGGTTTCAGTTCTTATTTTTTGCTCTAAATATTCAATAAATGAAATATTACTATCTGCTGGCCTATTTGAAGCTAAATCATTCGACGAACAAAACATGCGAAGAAGCCTTTTGTCTTCGAGATAGTTCTGATTATATTTTTTAGCTTCTATATACATGGAATTCCGTGTTAAGGGTGCAAGTTGATTTAATTTATCTACTATATTTTCAGGATAATTTTCTTCGTCAGATTTGAACTCCTTTATCATTTGATCGATATCTATTGAACTACTTTGTTTAAATTCATAAGTATTACTGATACTATTATAATAAAGTACTTTTATCTTTGTAAGTTTATCAAGACGTGATTCTAATTGCTTTTTCTGTTCAGCACTATTAAAGTTTAGCGAAAAGAGAATATTCTCTTTATTATTGCTAATAGATACAATCTCATGTATTAGCATAATATTTAAAATTCGTTCCATTAACTTATCTTTCTCGTAAAATAACTTTTCTTTTTTCTTTTGACTGATATATTTATTAAGCTCTTTTATTGTTGTTTCATAATTTTTTACACAGTTTTTTGTTGTTTCCTGAAGCTCTTTATTTGTAGAAATAAGAGAATTTTCGAAATAATTAAAAAGAAGATCAGCAGTATAAAGTACAAGACGGCCTTTATCATCTATTATATCTGTATTTTGAATAAACCAGGGATATGACCCTTCCGCTACTTCAAATTTTCTTTCAAATTCATCAGAAAAAAATTTAGTAACTGATCTATTATCAGAACCTATTTTTTTTGCTAAATTAAGAAGACAATATGTTGCCATTGGATGCATTGGATAAATATTTTCTATAATTTTTTCACGTAATTTTTTATTTCCAAGCCAATTAAAGATATTTAACCTATTACAATCTGTTACAAATTGATTAAAAAGATCTTCGTTTTTAACTATGTGTTTTTGCCAAAGAGGATGTTTTTTCTGTGGAATTACAATAGCTGAGATTATATCTTCCATACCTTCAGTTTGAAGTGCGATTTCGTCAATTCTATCTGATAAAGTTCTTAAATCAATTGCATTAGCTGACTTTGAAAGATTAATTAAGGATTTATGGGCTGTTCCTATAAAGATTAATTGATTACCTTTCCAATCTCTATTTCCATAAGTGCAAGCTTGAAAAAATGAGTGAAGAATGTTAGGTTCGATACGGCCTTCTTGAACAGAATATCCGAATTCATCAAATATTATCACTATTCCTTTAAATTGCTGTAGAAAATTTTTAGTACTATTAATTTCCGTAATGATACCCACAAGATTGTCTTTGCTGTAATTAAAATCAATAGCAGTAATATTTTTGTGTATTCGGCAAAATACTTGAAACGCATTATTATCATATTCTTTAAGCCCCTTAAGAAGACTGTTTATAGTCCAATTAGAATATTTTTCTCCAATTTCTTTACATAAAAAATCAAAAAAATTTACCGGTGTTTTACCAGATTTTCCCTGTTCTTTCCAGGTATTAATCCTTCTGATTACCTCTTCATAATGAGAATTTAAATTGCCTTCAAATTCTTCTCGCTTTAGAGCTTCATTAATGGCCTTTAGCACTACTTCCTCAAATCCTTGATGGCTTCCAAATTCAGGAACAGCTATTAAATAACGTCCCTTGCTCCGTTTTAATGATAATTTTTTTGCCTGAATTTCATCTTCTTCAGCATAAGAGGTAAAAAATTCTTTGAGTTCAGGTACATCTGATTGATACATGAAATAATTTGCAAGCATCAAACAAAGATGAGATTTCCCTGTACCATAATTTCCTGTTAATAGATAACAACGACGATCTTTTGGGTCAAGTACTTTAGCAATGCGTTCAAAAACATCTCTATGAGATTTTATGGGTTTATAGCTAGCCATTCTTTTACTGCAAGCCTCTAAATCAAAAAGTTCGTTGCGTAAATCAACATAAGAAGCCATCCCACTTTTTATTGTTATAATTTCTTTAATTTTATTCATATTTAAGCCTCCTATAACGACTCTAATTCTTGTAAATAAAATATTCTTGCTTTATTTTTATTTGTATTTAGTTTCATATTTATTATTTTACAATTAGATATGAGAAAAATGCCTAAAGTTGCCTTATACGAAGAATAAAATGAATTCCATTTTTCTTTAATTAGTCTAAAAAGCAAATCGTATCTATCTTCTCCCCATGTATTTAATAAAAATTCAATATTATCAACGATAAGAAGATTTGTATCTTTAGCTTCTTCAATTAATAAAGTCTCTAATTCTTTTATATTAAAAGTATCAATATTATTTTTTAGTTTTTTGTCTTCTCTAAATCGTTCAAGCAGATCTAAATATTTTCCCCCTATTTTTTTAGCAAATCGTTTGGCATATTTGGACTTACCGGACATGGGTTCACTATGAACAATAAATGTTCTATGACGTTCTTCCAAAAGCGTATCAACAAAATCTTCTAGATTACTCAAATTATATGAAGCCATATTTATCAATCCTCGTAAAATAATTTAATAATATCTACCCAACATTTATTTGAGAGAAATCTAATCTGATCTAAATTTGCCCTTGATTCAACTGATATATAACGTTTTGCGTGTAATCGTTCGAAGGTTAAGCGTAACTTATATTCAGAAATATGGAAAACTCTACCCGGCGAATTCTCATCTTTTGATAAATCTGATATTTCTAAGGCTGTAGCTCCACTTGCATAGCGATCCCGGTAAAGATAACAAGAGGCAAGAATACATAGGTCAGGTACTTTAAAATCATTTTGTATATTATAAGAATGATTTGAGATTTTTTTTATATATTCCAATCTACAGAAATTTTGTTCGGTATATGCGTTAAAAAATGAATTAATTTCTTTTGGAATATTCCTTTTAATGCTTTTTTCTGTAAATCGTCCAATTAAATCTCGAAAATAAGGCATTGCCTTTTCTGTTGTAACTTTATTTTCTTTGTAAAAAACAATATTTATTAATCTATTCCATGTAACATACTCTTTATTTGAAGTTAAAAAATAATGGAGAAACCATAATGTTTTTTGGCTTAAAAAGAAAGGGTCACTTTTGTATATTATATTTCCCAATTCATTAAGCTCAAACTTTCTTTTTTCCCTCAACCCCAAAGCTACACTATAACTCAATAAATTATCAATCATTTTTGCAGACATGCCCATTTTTTCTGCTAACAGATTATTTGATAACTTAGGATTATCTGTTTTTCTCGATATATAGGAAATAAGTTTTGCTAAATGGTCAAAACGCAGATAATATCCTGCTGAAAGCTGTAGTTTTAATTTCATTTACAAAAACCTTCTTATTATAATTTTTGGTGAATATTTTAAATCTTATTCAATAACCTGTTCTTTTAAGTATTTCTTTCCTTTTTCTGAGATTTCCCAAATCCCCCTGGGAGAATCACTTTTAAGCAATCCCTCTTTAATCATATAATATCTTTCCCAAATAGCAGTATCTCGCCATCGTATCTGTCTTGTGCTTGGAAGTTTTTCTAGGTCAACAGGCACGAGAAAATCCTTCATCTTTTTATAAACACAATCTAACACCTCATTCACATTTCCACTACCCCCCAGATTTTCTAAGGTTTGTAATATGGGTGTTCTGTATTCACCTTGTTTGGTTTTTTGGCCATGTTTAATTTTGTGCCTTCTTCCTGTTATATTATAAATATTTACTCCGCCTTCATTTATAACCTGATTCCTCTCGCAGGCGTGACTTTAAGTTCCAATCTATAAATATTTAACAATTCCTGTGCTTCTTTCGCCAGTGTAATTGCTTTTTCAATACGCTCTTTTTTTAACCTCTCTATCTTCTGTTTTTCTTCATATAACTCCTTTGCCTTATCATACACTCCAAGATTTATAAGAGTATCTTTAGGCAGTGTCTTATAAAGCTTTATCAATTCCTCCTTTGAAAGATTTTCCATACTTCACCTCAGCTTATATAATTTTGTTCTCACGCCACATAATACAATAATCGTTAAAAGCCTGCCTCCAGCAGGTAAATGGGAAAAGCGTAGATAAATATACTGCAAAAAGTTTAAGTTTTAATTTCATTTATAGATTTTCTCATTATAATATTTAATGAATATTTTATTAATCTTTGTTCATCCTAAAGTCTATATTATAGTTTATTATATAATCTATTTCATGTTTATCAAAACCGTAAAGTTCTCCCAGGGCTGTATCAATTTCATTAATAATACTTTTACTTTTACTAGGGAAAAAAGTCTGGTGAGTAATCCTGCCCGTGGAATAAGTAGATTCTTGTAATATAGAATGATTTTGGTAATCTAACATTAATATTTTACATAATTTGTTGGTAATATTCCCATATGAGTTATCTAAAATATCCTCAAAAGGAATGGGGAAATCTTCAATAAATTTTTTTGTTAAATGAAAACAATCGGAGTAAATAATCCAATAACAATAAAATAACGAAGAATTTAACAATAAAATAATAAAATCTTTTATATTATCATATTTTAAGCTCAAAATTTTATAATCCGATGATATTCCTTTAACCCCATTACGGTAATAGAGGGGTATAAAATCGAATGTAGTTAGCCAATATCTTCCAATGGCATGGTAACAAATATAACTTTTAGAATTTTTATCATTAGTAGTTATTTCTCTAATCCTGTGGGGCATCAAGGATATTTTTTTCAAAATATTTTTTTCAAAATTATTGTATAATTTTGGTATCGTGCCTGGCCTTATAAATTCTTCACAATATGTATAGTAAATTTTCTTATTGTTTTCATTAAATAATATTCTCCTATCCTCTGCATTCCATTGAATATAACCAGAACTAAATGTTTTACAAGGCTCTTTATTTTTGTCTTTTTTTTCTCCGTGTATCGTTGAAACTTTTTGTTCCACCCCTGAAAATATTTTGCTTGGTCGGTCCGCAAAATTAGCAATTTTAATTTTGCTAGATTGAGAATTTAACACATTTTGCAAAAGAAGCATTCTTTCAGTGCAGATACTAGACATTGGAATAATAAATCCGTATGTTCCTTTGTATGTCAATAAATCTAAACTTTTCTCTAAAATAAAAGCATAAGTATTCCCGCATTTTTTAGTCTTTCTGATTAATGGTTTATAAGTTGTACTTTGGTGTTGTATGTACGGTGGATTTCCAATTACACAATCAAATCCGGCATTATCCCCATATAATACATCTGGAAATTCAATTTCCCAATGAAAAAAATCATCATTGACAGAAATGCTCGGAACTTTTTGCGGTATTTTTTGTGCATTCCAATTTTCTATTTTAGATAAAAACTCACTTTGATTAATTTTCCCAAGAAGATAAAATGTAAATACATCAGATAAATTTTTATAGGGAACCAATTCCCCATTTACCTCTTCGAGTATTTCTTTTTTCTCTTCAATGTCTTCTATAGTATCTGTAAATTTGCTTAACTTTTTTTTATAACATTCGGCTGCTTGTTTTATAGAATTAATATACGGTTGCATAAACAAATTATTATCTGAAACACCGGTTTTGATTAAGTGTTTTTCTAAATCTGATATTCGCACCCCAACAAGTGCATTCCCTTTTTTAAGATGGTGGTTAAGAAAAGAAAGGGGTTTTTCTTTAAACGTTGTCGCAATCCAAAGACACAATTTTGCTAATTCTACTGCCCGAGGATTCAGGTCAACACCGAATATGCAATTTTCTACGACTTTACGCCTCCATCTTTTAGGATCAGAATCTATTTTAGAATTACTTCCTGTATATTTATTTAACAGTTTAACAATAAAATTTGTTATATGGTTTGTTGCATTAACCAGAAAGTGTCCGCTTCCCATAGTGGGGTCAAGAACAGAAAGGGCAAGAATTTTCTCTTCAACAAATTTATATATCCGGTCATCAATATATTGCTCAAGCCTTTTTATTTCAGACTCATTTATTGCAATATCCATATCATTAATAAAAGGAGCAATCTCCTCTATTATCTCTTTTTCTTTTTCTTCTAAAAGAGAATCAACGGTGTTTTTTACAATATAGTCAACAACATCTTCAGGTGTATAGTAACTTCCACTAAGTTTTCTTTCGTTTGCATCTTCTGAAAAATAAACATTACCCTTCGTCAATATAGTGTCAGACCGTGTTATTTTCCCTGCTTTAGATTCGGAAATATATCGAATTTTACTCCCGGATTTACGAATAACCATATTTTCAGGTGCTACAAATAAATTGTGCTCCAACAAACCTTCATAAAGACTGCCTAAGTGGCGCACTGAAAGATCACGGTATTCTATTGGTACAAAACTTCCCTTTGACTTCTGGTAATAAGCTAATCCAAATATAACCTCTGATAGAAATGGATCTGTAATCTTGGTTTCTTCTATAAATTTCGTAAAATCACTTTCATAATAATTAAACAATCCCCCATTATATTTTTCATTAATTTCTACATAAAGTCCCTGAAGGCGATTCCAAAGGTTATAAGAGTCATTTTTAAGCCCACCTTCATTGCAAAATCGAAATGAATCTTGAATAATATTCTGAAATTTCTTGATGCTTTCTCTTTTAAGAAGATCGCGAGATGTCGAATAAAACAAAAAAAGAAGTCGGAAAAGATATATAATTGCCCCATCATAAATATCCTTATTATCTTTTTCGGAATAGTTTTTTTGATTTAAAGTGTTTAGATAGCCTGAACAAAGAGTTTGAAGAACACCTTTTCCTTCTCCTTCACGTTCAATTGCTGCCCTTAAATTTTCTTCTATATATTTAGTAGTTTTTTCTGATTTATCTTTGTAAATATCAAAATTACATTCCCCACTTTTATTATTTATAAAATTATCAGGTCGGAAAAAGAAATAAAATATTTGAAAAGCAGTGTAATCTTGGCTATTTAAAATTGTTTCTAAATTTATTTCCACATAAGTTTCGTAAGGATTAGGTTCTGTTGAATGATATATCCTCCAACAAAATCCATCAGTAAGGATTCCCCATTGAAAATTCTTCTTTCTTAAATTTCGAATAATCTTTTCTGCCCAAAATTTTCCTTTTAAAGTACAATTAATATCTTCCCCAGGAGGTATTATATAACAAAGAGACATCGCATTAATTTTATCTATATCCGGAAAAAGCATTAAAATATTAGGTTCTTTTTCCGAATTTCTTTTATGTCCAAATTTCAAAGTATCAAATATATTTTCTATGTAAGTGGTTATCCATGATTCGGGTAAAGTATTATCAGCTTCATCTCTCCATCCTTTAATAGTTCGAAAAGAATTCTTTAGATTTTCGTCAATTATTGGCAACTGGGTAATATTTTGTAAATAAGTCTCTGAGAATAAATATTCATTACGATAATTCTTATTCATATTTTTCCTTTCCTTCTTGTTTTTATGTGATATAAGGTATTTATAAAAATGCTGTGGGCTCTAAAATATCCCCTTAACGGTTTTAAAAATGTCCCACTGTATTTTTAATAATTAAAAAGTTATTCCTTTATTTTTTAATATTTAATAACTCTAACAATTTTATATTCGATAAAAGGTTTATAAAACCTTTTTTAGCAAAAAATAAAGATCCAAATCTTCAATTCAAGAAAAAGTTATGTCACATGTGGTACCCTGTTAGTCCATTATTCAATCATTCTGAGGTGGTAATTTTTTTATTCTTTCCGCCAAGTCCGGCAATTGAAATTGTCTATTAGCTATTTGGATGTCCTTGATAATTTCATTCCGAGTCTTTATATGGCTATCCCATATCATTTTAATTTTTTGTTTGGTTAAAGCTTCACTGTTTAATTGGGGAATCACACTTATTAATAAGTTTAGGTTCATATTGTGAAAACTTATATATCTAGTTAATTTAAGAAGAGTTCTTGTTTCCTCTTTATTAAAGAGACCAGATCGTGCTGCCTCTTCAAGAATAATAGATTGCAAATACACAACATAAAATGAATATGTCTCATCTTCAAATTTAATATTAAGAGGATTATCAATAGTTTGTAAACCTTGCCATGTTGCAGCTAATTCTACATTTAAGATAAATATATATTTTTCTTTGTTTTGCTGTTGGATCACACTATTTTGAAAAAAGAAAATAGCGATACCGATTGATACAGCTAGGAGCACTGAGATCAATGTAGCGCTAACACTATTATACCAGCTCCATATTAATTCGGGGGACTTCTTAAGTAATATTTTCGCGTAGAAGTACATAGAGATAATTGCTAAAAAAATAAAAAAAATTACCGGAATATATTTTTTCAATTTTTAAGGCACCTACTTCCTGGAAAAAAATCTAATCTATATTTCTGTCAGAGTACGATTCTTTGTCACATTTTAAGAATCTATATTTATCTTATTGAATCGCCAGCAGAGAGTGAAAAAATAAAATCTTTTCTAATACTTCTATATCTTAATACTAATACGACAAAAGGTTTATAAAGTCCTTCTTTTTTGGAAGAAAAGTTTTCAGATGTAATTTCTAGATTGAATATTTAGTTAGTCCGGACCAATTATCAAGGGAATCTGTCGCTATTTATTCCACTGGAAACCCTTATAAAATAAGGCTTTCAGCCCACATCTAAAATAAGCCATTTTAAGCCCTTTTAAGCGCCTATTTTAAAAAATACGATAAATCACCTTAGGCAGCTTCAAGAAACGCAGCTACGGCGATATTTCGTTGAAACCCTTATTTTGCAAGGCTTTCAAGCTCCTAAAAATAGCGTTTTTAGCCCTTTTTGTCTTATTTTCTTCATATTTTAGAAGTACTAACACTATTCCATATAATAAAAAAACGCGGAAACCCTTATGTCTACTGCGTTTTAAAGGCTTACCATTTTTTCCTATAAAACTGATAATCCTCTAATTCTATCTATATTTATCTACCTTATTTATGCCGTATCTTTCGCAATGATAGAGAAGATGGATTCCCGCGTGCGCGGGAATGACAGAGGGGAAAGTGTGTAAAATCTGTAGAAAAAGGTCTTCTTGAAACCCTTGTAAAATAAGGGTTTCAGAAAGAAAACCACTATAAGTGCCCTTAAACGCATAATTTTAAAAAATAGGTACTTTACCCCTTAAAAATGGCACTTTTTTGACTAAAATTTCACTCTTTTAAAAACTGAAAGTGGCTATTTATAAGGGTTTCATGATTTGGGGGAGGTAAAAATAGGTCAAAAAAGGGGTCTAATTTACCGTTTTTTCGAAAATTGAGGCACGTTTAAAGGCACTCTACGTGCGTTAAAAGGGTGTTCCTGAAGGGGATCGAAAGCCTTGTAAATAAAGGGTTTCAGAAGGAGGGTAAATAGGAACAGAGAACCGTTGCCTGTTCCTATTCATTAAGTAATCTCTCTTTTTATCATTTTTAGAATAAATTACTATTCTTTATCAATTACTTCCCAATGACCACCTTTTGGAGAGCCAATTCTTTTTAAAAGATTATTTTCTTTTAATTTTTTAATGTTGTTTTTTATTTTTCGATCTGAAATACCAACTTTTTTAGATAATTCCTGTGTAGTAATATTTGGATTTTCTTTGATATTATCTAATATTTTCTTTTGATTTTCAGTGACCTTTTTGGTGACCTTTTTGGTGACCTTTTTGGTTTTTGTAAAAGTCACGACAAAGAAGTTATTATAATAAAATTCTACACTTCCCTGACCGTGTTCTTTAACAGAATTTTTAATCCGATTTATTCCGGTTCCAATTTGCTCAATATAATCTGCCCGGTTTAATAATGATGCAATAACTGGATTTCTTACCACACTTTTTGTACCAAATTCTTTAGCATTAAGCCCAGAAGGCAAACCGCCGGGGTTGGATATTTCAACCCGATCATCGAAGATTTCAATCATAACACTGGCGCCTTTTTCAAAATAATCCCGATGGCAAACAGCATTGACAATAGTTTCCCTGAGCGCAATATCTGGTATCTCAGGAATTTCCTCCCGCCGTAAATTTTCAATCTTGTATTCAATGTTGATATGCCGTTTAACAAACATTACTGCATCTTCAATATTTTGAATAATATTTCCGTAAAAATCTTTTTTATCCAGGATATGTAATTTCTCCGTCCCTTTATACAGAACACATACAACCTTGGCTTGCAATAATAAAAACTCTAGAGATTTCGTAAAGAACAACACACCTGCATTGGTTAATTTTCCGTTTTTCAATATACAATCAAGATTTTCAAGTAGAAATTTATGACCGATTGCCGGTGTTATATTTGACAATTCAATAAATTTTATAAATGCTTCTTTATCAAAATCCCTTTTAAAATCAGCTTTACTATTTTCCAATTCATCAAAACGAATCCTGCCTTCTTTCTGGAAAAAAGAGACAATTTCGTTCCGTGTTAACTTCTGGCTGTTCGGTCCAATTCGGATAAAAAATCCCCTTGAACATCCATACGGTTTTTCTCCCCCCTGAGGCACATCGACGACAATAATACTATCTGATACTGATATTTTTATATTTAATTTTGGTTCAAGTCGATTCACCACATCCTGTATTCTTGAAAGGATATTATTATCTGTCCTAATACCTTTAATCTCTCCATCATCAGAAACACCCAACAGCA
>Ga0209986_10001247_pt1 | contig 24595 bp, 22 predicted proteins | sample BlataG_FD_183168 | JGI IMG/M metagenome (GOLD analysis project Ga0209986, IMG submission 183168) | Deep subsurface microbial communities from Black Sea to uncover new lineages of life (NeLLi) - Black_00105 metaG (SPAdes) (version 2) | ecosystem: Environmental > Aquatic > Marine > Oceanic >... | reverse complement strand
TCGGGTGCTGGTTCCGCGGCTTTTTCTTCTTCTTTCTTTACTTCAGCTGCTTCCACTTCCCCTTCTTTCTTCATCTCTGCTATTTCAATTACAGCTTTGACTTTTTTCATCTCTGGTATTTCAATTACAGCTTTAACCTTTTTCTCCTCTGGCTCTTCTTCTTGCTCGGGTGCTGGTTCTGCGGCTTTTTCTTCCACTTTTTCTTCTTCTGCCGCTGGTTCCTCCACTTTTTCTACAACCTTTTCCTCTGGTGCCGCTTCCTCGCCTACAGGTTCTTCTGCTTTTTCCTCGACTTTCTCTTCTGCTTTTTCCTCGACTGGTGCCTCCTTTGTCTCTGCTATTTCATCTTTTTCTGCTACCTCCTCTTTTTCCTCTGTTGGCTCTTCTTCTTTTTCTGCGGGTGCTTCCTCTTCTCTCTCTAAATCACATCGGAGACAACGCTTAGCTTCGCAAATTGCATCGGCTTCTGTGAATCCCAATTCAACCTCTTTAAAACTATCAATCCTTTGAGCAACCGGCATTGATGGCATTTTAGGTTTTTTGAGGCCCTTGATTTCTTCTTCTGTAAGTTCAAGTGACTGAACACGTAATGCAGGACGAGTAACTTCATATTTTCTTTCTAGCTTATCTCCCCGGATATATTTATCTATCATTTGAGCTGCGATTTTCCCGTGGGCCATTGCTTCAGTTACCGTATTCGGACCGGTCACCACATCACCTCCAGCAAATATCCCTTCCACATTCGTAAGGAGAGTTTCCGGATCGACTTCGATAGTGTTCCACTTGGTAACACTCAGTCCATTCCCATCTAATAAAGAGACATCCGGTTCCTGGCTTATTGCCAGGATCAAAGTATCCACTTCGACTTTAAATTCAGATCCAGGAATCGGAACAGGTCGTCTTCTACCACTCGCATCTATGTCCCCGAGTTCCATTCTGATACACTCAATAGCCTCAATTTTGCCATTACTTGACACGACTTCAGTCGGAGCCGCAAGAAATTGAATATCAATACCTTCAATAATGGCTTCTTCGATTTCACTCTTTATAGCGGGCATCTCCGCTTTTGTCCTTCGGTATAATATTCCTGTATCCTTTCCTAAACGCTTTGTTACTCGAGCTGCATCTATCGCCGAATTTCCACCCCCAATTACTATCACCTTACCCCCAATTTTCACCTCGCGGTCAAGATTAACATCCCGCAGGAATTCCACTGCATCTATTACTCCTTCAGAATCTTCGCCTGGGATCTTCATTTTTAAACCTTTATGAGCACCGACTGCAATGAAGATTGCTTTATATTCTTCCTTCAGTTTAGCAAGTGTAATATCTTTTCCAATCGTAGTATTCGTTTTAATTTCAACGCCTAATTTTTGTATCCTATCTATTTCATATTTCAATACATCTTTGGGTAATCTGAATTCCGGAATGCCCAAGGCAAGCATACCACCAGCTAATTCCTGACTTTCAAACACAGTTACTTTATATCCCTCCAAAGCCAGGTAATAGGCACAAGTCAGTCCTCCAGGACCGGAACCGATCACAGCGATCTTCTCATCTCTCTCGCTTTTTGGCTTTTCTTCAACGATAAACCCTTTCTTCATCTCATAATCTGCGAGGAAACGTTTTAGCGCACTAATTGCTACGGAATCACCCCACTCCCCGGCCACACATTTTTCTTCACAAGGAGTATGGCATACACGTCCACAGATAAGAGGAAGTGGATTCTCTTTTCTAACGACTTTAATTGCTTCATCAAATTTTCCCTGAGCGATAAGCCCTATATAACTGGGCACATCCTGCGATAACGGACATATATGCTGACAAGCGGATGAAATTATACTTTTACATACCATAGCAGAGCATCTTTTATATTTAATATGTTCGATATATTCATCTATAAAATATTTCAACGTACTCAATACGGGATTCGGCAGCGTCTGACCTAATCCACACATGGATGTATCTCTTATCGCATCGCTAAGTTCTTTCAGAGTCTGAAGATCTTGTTCTTCACCTTCTCCTCTGGTTATTTTTTCAAGTATTTTGAACATTTGAGATGATCCTTCTCGACAGGAAGCACATTTTCCGCAGGATTCATCATTTGTAAACTCGATGAAATATTTCGCTACATCCACTACACAGGTATCTTCGTCCATTACGATCATTCCACCGGAACCCATTATTGAACCGGCTTCAGTCAATTTTTCAAAATCCACTGGTAAATCAATCAAACTTGCCGGAATACATCCTCCTGATGGCCCTCCAGTCTGGACTGCCTTAAATTTTTTCCCCCCGGGAATTCCGCCTCCAATATCATAAATGATTTCCTTTAGAGTAATTCCCATCGGGACTTCGACCAAACCTGTATTATTTATTTTGCCAACAAGAGAAAAAACCTTCGTCCCTTTGCTCGTTTCGGTACCAATACTGGCAAACCACCCTGCTCCTCTATTAATAATTTCGGGAACAGTCGCCCAGGTTTCGACATTATTTATATTGGTTGGTTTTCCCCACAGCCCTGACTCAACCGGAAATGGTGGTCTCTGCCTTGGTTCAGGCGGGCGACCCTCTATAGAAGCTATAAGTGCCGTCTCTTCACCGCAAACAAATGCACCAGCTCCCTGCTTAACATGAATTTCAAAACTAAAATCAGTATCGAATATATTTTCACCAATAAGTCCGTATTCTTTTGCCTGTTTAATAGCAATCTCCAGCCTCTCCCTTGCAAGCGGATATTCAGCTCTGATATAAACATATCCTTTACTTGCACCTATGGCTTTTGCTCCTATTAACATCCCTTCTAATACAGAATGAGGATCAGCTTCAACAATGCTTCTATCCATATAAGCACCGGGATCCCCTTCATCTGCATTACATATTATGTATTTAACTTCACCCTCTTGTTTTCTGCATAATTCCCATTTTAAACCAGTTGGAAATCCTGCCCCACCTCGGCCTCGAAGACCAGAGTCTTTTACCTCTGTTATTATTTCCTCTGCTGTCATCTCTGTTAAAGCTTTGCCGAGTGCTTTATAACCATCTCTTGCAATATATTCATCAATTTTTTCAGGGTCTATTAAACCTCTATTTCTAAGAGCAATTAATGTTTGACGAGCAAAAAAACCAATATCCATCATTTTCGGAATGACAACTTCTTCGGCAGGAGGAGTGAACATAAGTTTTTTCACAGGCCTACCTTTTAAAAAATGTTCTTCAACAAGCTGTGGAATTACATCTTCAGTTAAAGTGTGATAGAATATTCCGTCCGGCATAACTGTCATTACAGGCCCCACAGCACAAAATCCATTACAGCCTGTCATTACAACTAAAACTTCCTTATCTAACTCTTGTTTTTTTAATTCCTCTTCTAATACTTCCTTAATTTTAAAAGACTTATTGGAAACACAGGCTGTTCCCGCGCATAACATTAAATGCAACCTGTATTTTTCCGTAATTTGTTCTTTCATAATCTATTTGACCTCTACAAAAAAAGTGCCTGAAAAACAGTCAGGAGACTCTCTCACTGCCTTTTACAAACGCGTACTCTTGGACTATTTTTCCACCATTAACATGTTCTGATAATATTTTGCGAATCTTTTCCGGAGTTAAGTCAACATATTTAATAGGAGCTTCGTCTTTCAATTCTACTGTAGCCATAGGTTCTCTACTGCACAATCCAGCACATCCTGAACTTGTTAAAATAACATCAGTAATATCCTGCTTTTCAAACTCATCCATTAGAGTGCTCATTATCTTTCTTGCCCCGGCAGCTATTCCACAGGTTCCCATATGAACTGTTATCTTCGCTCTGCCCGCCCCTTCTCGTAAAAGAGTTGTCTTTCTCACTCTCTGACTGATCTTATCTAAATCTTTAATGCTTAATTTTGGCATAATTTCTCTCCGGAAAAATAACTGAAATTATTGATTGCAGATAACTCATCACCCATAACCTATCCCTAAGCTATAACTAAGCATTTTTATACAAGTCTACCAATTCAGGCACCCTCGCCTTAGACATCAAACCATGTATTTCTTCTCCTACCTTCAATACTGGAGCTAATCCACAACATCCAATACAGCGAACTGTCTCAAGAGTGAAAAGCATATCTTCTGTTGTTTCTCCTTTTTTTATCCCGAGCCTATCTTCAAGAGATTGGATAACTCTGCCGGCACCTTTCACATGACAGGCAGTTCCAAGGCATACAGTTATTATATGCTTACCTCTTGGTTCCAAGCTAAAAGTATTATAAAAAGTAGCTATCCTGCACACTACACTTAAAGGCATATCTAATTTTTCAGCTGTGTATTTCAAAACCGGTTCGGGTAGATAATTAAAAGTATCATTAGCTTTTTGAAGTACAGGAACTAATCCTCCTTCCGCATCTTTATATTCTTCAATTATCTTGTTCATTATTTCCATATCTTTAACAGAAATCTCTATTTTATCTTTTTCAGGTGTAACATAAATTATATTACTAACAGGACAATTCTCTACGCAGATACCGCATCCTGTACACTTTTCTTCATCTACATACCGCGGTTTCTTTATAATCTTTACATCAAAATTGCCGGCAGTTCCTCTTATACTTTCAATATCAGCAAGAGAAATTATTTCTATATCTTTATGCCTGCCAACTTCAACCAACCTGGGCGCCATCGTACACATGGCGCAATCGTTTGTAGGAAAAGTTTTATCAAGTTGGGCCATCACTCCACCAATAGATGGTTTATTATCAACCAGATAGACCTTAATTCCTGATTCTGCTAAATCGAGTGCTGCCTGCATACCCCCGATTCCAGCGCCAACCACTAATGCGGCACCAATTTTTTCGTTCTCTGTTTTGTTATTAGAGATTTGTTTGTTATTAGACATTTTCTAACACAGCCTCTTCAGGCGCCTGCTGTTGCAGTGCCCTTTCTTTGACCGCTTGTAAGTAAACCGCCAGTGGGCGATACAACATGTGTGCCCACTTGCCGAACGGCACCTCAACCACCAACATTGCCACACCAATGATCAGGTGGACAGCATACATGTAATAAGTTGCCAGCGGCAACCCCATATACCTGAAAATATGGACCAATATCCCGGTCACGGTGGTCAGTAACAACAGAATCGGGAACATCCAGTCGCTGAAGTCTGAAAACTTGTGAATTTGTTCGCGCTTTCTGATGCGACCTATAAGGATCTCCACTGTGCCGAAGAGGAGAACAGCAGTGGCATAATAGCCCAACCATCTCTGAGGATGGTAAATAGGGTAGATATTGTCCGTTTGAAACCACATCAGAAGGCCGACTACCAGAAGGAGCATGAGCACATATCCTGATACGAGTAAAAAGTGTTTGAGCCATCGACCTATGTTGTTAGCACATTTTAGGAAAAGTTTCTGGGTTGCGAAATTCCATATCAATGTCCATGCTTCGGTGATGAATAGATGGAGGGGAATCCTGATCTTCTCGTCCTGATGCATAGTGAATCCAAAGCCATCCTTTATTATACCCCGTATGACATCGGGTATTCTGGCGTTATCGGTCTGGTGCATGGTGAACCAGTACATGCGAAAGGCGTTGGTGAGCAGAAAGAACGCAAGAACGCCAAATAAAATCAGGTCGAAAGTGTGCACCATATGGACGGGGGCAAAGGTGTTTAGTTCAACTCTTTCTGTCACAAGGGGGCCGTGAAAGAACAGTATCAGGAACGCCATGAACATGCCGACCACGAAGAGCGCTCCCAATTCCCATACCCTTGACTTGTATAATTTTGCAGAGATGCCTGTCCAGTCATATTGTGCTGTGAGATAGCGTCGGAGTGTCATCATTGCTTCTCCAGGCTCTGTTTCTCTTGGGCAAGTCGTAGAACAATCGCCACAGAAGTAGCATAACCAAGGATCCAAGCTGCCCAGCACCAGTTTTTTTAAACCAAATAGAATATATCGAATTGTTCTGCGAGGAAACGAAGCCGAGTCCTTTGCTAAATCACATACGACTGTGCAACTTCCACATTGATAACAGGCATTGGTATCGAACTCGCCATACTTTCGAACCTCAGCCAACAAAGTAGGATCACTTTTAATTTTCATCATGCTTACACCATATCAATAAAGAAGTCCTTTTTATCAATTTATAGAACACCCCCCGGTGCATTTGTTGCTTTGGAAGTAAATATCAGGGGGAAGATAACATATTTTTTCGATTATTTTGTATAAGGGCATCGACCAAAACTTAGTGTAATTATAGATTTTAGTATAATTATAGATGAACTAAAGATAAGCTTATAATTACAGAAAATTTTAATTGATATATTTTTGCTTGTCAACAGAAAAAACAATAAAAAATAGGAGAATGCACTGATTCGTAATTTTACACAATATTCCTGATACCACCACCGAAAAATTCCAAAATTGATTTTTTACCAGATATCCCCTATAATTCTCACCAATAGTCTTTTGTTACTTTTACGTGCGCAATGTTAAATAAACACACAATTTTGAAACAACGCAAAAAAAGAGTACATAAGAAAAAATGAAGAAAAAGGAAGTCCTCGTCTTAGAAGAGCTTCTCGGGTCTAACAAAAAAATTGCCTCTGAAATTCGAGAAAAGCTCGGAAAAAAAGGAATTTTAACCATCAACCTCCTCGGCTCCCCCGGGGCAGGAAAAACATCTCTTTTAGAAAGAATAGCTGAGAGATTGAAACCTGATTACAAAATGGCAGTTATCGAAGGAGATATCGAGACAGAAAGGGATGCCGAGAGGATAAGAGCCAAAGGCATTCCCGCCTGGCAGATCATCACGGGAGGAGCCTGCCACCTGGAGGCTAAGATGGTGGGCAAAATCTTTCCTGAAATCCCGGCAGATCTTGACTTTCTTTTTATCGAGAATGTCGGCAATCTTGTCTGTCCTGCAAGCTATGATTTAGGTGAAAACATAAGGTGTGTGCTTCTCTCTATTCCAGAGGGAGACGATAAGCCTAAAAAATATCCTAAAGCCTTCACAACATCAGACTGTCTGGTTATAAGCAAGTCTGATCTCCTCCCCTTGCTTCCCTTCAATCTAGAACATGCCCAGAAAGAAGCTCTGCAGATAAACCCGAAGCTTGAAATTTTTAACACATCAGCCCTTAAGGATTCAGGAATTAATGAACTGATAGAGTATTTCCTCTCCGCCCTCCATAAGTTGCGTCAGAAGAATGCATGAACTCTCTATCGTTGCCAGTCTATTTGAAATCTTAGAGGAAAAGGCAAAAGAAAAAAAAGCCAAAAAAATTCTCACCGTTAAACTCAAGGTTGGTGCTCTCTCGGGAGTGGTCCCCGAATTCTTAGAGACAGCCTTTGATATCTATAAAAAGGACACAATTGCAGCCGAGTCTAAATTAAAGATAGAAAAAGTCCCCTTTAAAATCCGATGCCAACGGTGCGGTACGGAAATAGTCAAAGATGATCTTGTCTTCATCTGTGAAAAATGCGATTCCAGAGAATTAAAAACTCTCTCCGGAACAGAACTGCTTCTCGAAAAAATAGAAATGGAAGTATGAAATGGGGCCAGTATGAAATGGGGCCAGGCCCCATTTTTGCTTGTGTAGAAAATTGGGGCCAGGCCCCATTTTTGCTTGGGGCCAGGCCCCATTTTTTAAAAACCAGCCTGGAACTGAGCCAGGATGACATTCTCAGAGGTCCCCGTCAATCCTTCTGTATGATGCTCATAATTGATTTGAAGCTTTGTTATCTTTGAAAAAAACCAGTTGAGACCGAGGGTAATGACATCAGTCCGGTCTCCCTCGATATCCCTGTTTGCGTCATAGGAATCGTACTTGACTATGGCTTGAATTTTATCTGGGACGAGAAAGTAACCTCCTTGAATGTACCATCCACATTTATCAGTCTGGTAATCTCTGGCGGCGATATATTCCCCTTTTACGGAAAGTTGCTCATGAACCAAAAATATATCTACACCTGTTCTATCTCTATCTACAACAGAATCTCCGCCGAAGAGAGTAGATTTGCCCTGGTAATGTGACAGGCTTAGGGTAAGAAAGTCAAAAGGATGAAATCCTAGTCTTGCAACTAAATCTCTTTTCTCATTAGTATCAGCTCTGTTTGAACCCTCTCCATTAAAAACTCCTAGATTGTATTCTATCCTTGAGAATTTCCCGCTTAAAGTAACTCCGATGTCTCTTCCTTGAGCTCCGATATCCCTACCAGGACATAAATTCTCCACAGTCTGGGAGCGGTTAATAGTATCCAAAGCAGAACTAGAAGTAAGGTTTTCCAGGCCAAAGGGAACTTTAAACTGGCCAAACGTTAGCTTGGCATAAGGCGAAAAGGTTATTTCAACCTTGGCATCCAGTAAAACAGGACTTTTTGATGCATCAATCTGAAGAGCATAATTAATCTTTTTTAGAATTTCCCCCTTTAATCTAGCTCTTGCTCGTCTTATTCTGAATCCATTTATGTCCTCATCTGTGTGCGTATACCTCACCTGACTATATCCGTTTAGTTCCAGAGATTGGCTGGCCACAAGGGCAAATTTATCCTTGTCTTCGCCTGCTCCAGAAATCCCCACGAGGATAAAAAGACAACAAATAATAAGTGAAATTTTATTTCTTAAATTATTACTTTTTCCCTCACGCATATTGATGCCTCTGGATCGTTTATAAAATTTTTTAAAAAAATTCTTTAGCTCTGATTTCCGCATAAGTTCATATAAAATCAACCTTCCAGCAGGATGAATTAAGCCTAATATTATAGTAAATAATGGGAGATAACACCAATACAGTTGACATTCGTCCATGTCAATGATAAAAGCTCTTATGTTTTTTAAAGGAGATGGGCCAATGAAAAGATCCAAAAATATTTATCTTATCTATGGATTTATAACCTTCTTTTTCGCAGTTTATTTGTGCAGCTCGGGGTTGGCACAAGAAAAAAATTCAAAGAAAATTACTTATGAACAGGCTTATCAGGATGCCAAACCCTACATCCTCAAACCTATGACCCTCATCCCCACCACAAGACCCTTCATCCGCGCCCGGCTTGACGACGAACATTACCTTTTATCAGAGAGGGATGAGAAGGAAGAAAGTACAAAACTATACAAAGTGAACGCAAAATCAGGTAAAAAAACTGTCTTTCTTGACTATGAGCAAATCCAGAAAAGCTTCCCAAAAGGATTAAAAGCTAATCAGCACGTAGGCTTTACACAGGATTACAGCGGCTTGCTCTATTCATTCGAAAATGACCTCTATTATTACCCGCCAGAGAGCAAAAAACTCAAGCGCCTCACCGCAACACCCGGGGAAGAGAAAAATCCGCGCTTTTCTCCGAACGGAAGATACATTGCCTTTACACGCAACCATAACCTTTATCTCCTGAATGTTGAAAGCAGGCTGGAATATCAACTTACCTCTGACGGCTCTGATACGATCTACAACGGCTGGGCCTCCTGGGTTTACTACGAAGAAATCCTGGGAAGAAGGTCCCAATATGCGGCTTTCTGGTGGTCTCCTGATAGCAGCAAAATCGCTTTCCTGCGATTTGATGACAGCCCTGTTCCTACTTTCCCTCTTTTTAGAGCCAGGGGAACCCACGGTGAGCTGGAGATCGAAAGATACCCCAAAGCAGGCGATCAAAATCCCAAGGTCAGGCTGGGCATTGTCGCAGTCCCTAGAGGAAAAGTAGTTTGGGCTGACATTGACGAAGAATCTGACCATTATGCAGCCTGGCCTTTCTGGTTTGCTGATAGTTCCAAACTCACATTCCAGTGGATGAATCGCGATCAGAACAACATCAAAATCTACACAGTCGATCTTAAAACAGGAAAGAAGAAGGAAATATTCGATGAGCGACAATCATCATGGGTAGAATTTTTCGAAGATCTGCATTTTTTCAAGGATGGAAGCGGCTTCCTCCTCAGAAGCCATGTCGATGGCTGGAGCCATCTCTATTATTATGATTTAGAGGGAAATCTCAAAAAGAGATTAACTGAGGGAAAATGGACTGTCACGGGAATATCCTTAGTGGATGAAAAAAATAAAAAGGTCTTTTTTACGGCAAGAAAAGATAAAACAACGGAAACTCATCTTTTTCAAGTGAAACTCAACGGCACGGATTTCAAACGCCTGACCAAGGAGCCGGGCACCCATAGCATTTCTCTCTCCCCGGGAGGGAGCTATTTTATAGATCGTTTCTCCAGTATCCGTACTCCTTCAAGGCAGGACCTTTATCAGATTGACGGAACGTTTTTAAGGAATATAGAAGAAAGCCGCACTCCTCTCATGGAAGAATATACTATGGGAAAAAAAGAGCTATTTTCTGTTCCCACCGGGGACGGATGGACCCTTCCCGCTTACTGGATTCTCCCTCCTGACTTTGATGAGAACAAAAAATATCCCGTTCTTTTCACCATATACAGTGGCCCGGGCTCAAGCAGGGTCTCCAATTCATTCCCCTTCCTCTCCTCTCTTTATGCGGCTCAGGAAGGAATCATCATATTCAGCGTTGACCACCGGGGCTCCGGTCACTTCGGAAAAAAAGGAATGTCTCTCATGCACCGCAGCCTCGGCAAATGGGAAATGCATGACCTTATCGAAGCTGTTAAGTGGCTTCACAAAAAGCCTTTTGTCGATAAGAAAAAAATCGGAATCACGGGAGGAAGCTACGGCGGCTACACCACCTGTCTGGCCCTAACTTACGGAGCCGATTATTTCACCCACGGATACGCCCGCTCATCTGTCACGGACTGGAAACTTTATGATACAGTCTACACAGAACGCTACATGGACAGGCCTTCTGATAACAAGGAGGGATATGAATTCGGTTCGGTGATGACCCATGCTGATAAATTCAAAGGGATTCTTTTCCTCTCTCACGGGGTAATGGATGACAACGTTCACCTGCAAAATAGCGTGCAGCTGATCGACAAACTCATAGACCTCGGCAAAAAATTTGAATTCATGCTTTACCCTGACCAGAGACATAGTTTTAAGGACAAAAAGAAAACTCACTCCAACCGACATTATGTGGACTTCTGGTTCAAGAACCTCCTCAACCGCTGATTTGCAGGAGGAAACCTTGTTTTCTGATTTTCGACTGTGATACATTAAAGGCAAGTTCAACTAAGAGGAAAATGAAATGAGTCTACTAGAAATAACATTAAAACTTCTACTGGCTGTTGCCTTGGGCGGCCTGATAGGCCTCGAGAGAGAATCCAGCCATAAACCTGCTGGATTCAGGACGAACATCCTTATCTGTATTGGCGCAACCATGATGATGGTCCTTTCAGGGCTTATTTTCCAAGGAAAAGAAGGAATCGAAAATCACCTTTCGCGAATTGCTGCTGGGGTGATTACAGGCATAGGCTTTATCGGCGCTGGGACAATTATCCAGGCTGGAGGAATTGTTGTCGGCCTCACCACGGCTGCCACTCTGTGGGCTGTGGCAGGTCTGGGCCTGGTGATAGGCGCTGGTTATTATTGGATAGCGATCATATTTGCCGCCATAATCATCCTGACATTGGTCATCTTCAGGCAGCTTGAAAGCCAATACCTGAAAAACTCGATTTACAAATATAGCCTCAAAACGAAATACTCCAAGGACACCTTGCTCAACATCAAGAGAATAGCTCTTCACGAAGGTCTAAAATTCCGGGAACTCAACCTTAAAAAAGAAGGTAGTACCTCCGTCATCGACTTCTCATTCCAAGCCACAGATGAAAAGGAACAAAAATTCAACCAAAGCATTCTCGACCTAGAGGAGATATTAGAGATAAAGATTGCTTAGAAATAAACTTCTTCTTGCCACCACAAACCAGGGGAAAGCAAAAGAGATCAAAAGCTTCCTGGAAGAATTGTCTCTAGAAATCTTAACTCTTCAAGAGCTGAATCTGAAAAAAAATTTTCCAGAACGCGGCAAAACCTTTGCCGAGAATGCCAGAGGGAAGAGCCTCTTCCACAGTGAACGTTGGGAAGGGCTTATCCTGGCTGAAGATTCCGGACTCGAAATTGAGCATCTCAAGGGAGCACCCGGAGTTATATCAGCCCGATTTTCTGGCCCTCAGGCAACAGACGAAAAGAACAACCAGAAGGTTTTGGAACTAATGAAAAGCGTGCCCTCTGAGCAGAGGAAGGCCAGATTTGTCTCATGCATGATTCTCGCACAAAAAGGAAAGATCATTAAGGAAATCAAGGAAAGCTGTGAGGGTCTTATCGTCTTAAAAAAAAGAGGCAGCAACGGATTTGGCTATGACCCCATCTTCTACTACCCAACCCTGGGAAAAACCTTTGCTGAGCTCTTGCCTGAGGAAAAGAACAGGGTGAGCCATCGTGGCCGTGCGCTTAAGAAATTGAAAGAATTTCTTCTCGAATATTTAGACTCACCCGGATCTTAATCCTTTTTTAAATGAGGGGATAGGAAATTTTCTTTCTTTATTTTTTCTTGGGTGCCTCCCCAACGGTGATGAGGCTCTTAATTTTGTTGAACATTTTCTCTCCGATTCCTTTCACCTTCATAATCTCTTCGACCTTTCTAAACCTGCCGTTTTTCTTCCTGAAGTCGATGATTCTCTGGGCCACTTTCTCTCCAATTCGGGGGAGCTCCTGAAGCTCAACTAAAGACGCAGTGTTGATGTTGATCTTTTTTTCGCCGGCCTCCGGAGCTGCCTGAACCTGCAAAGAAAGAAACGTAGAAAACAAAAGGCCGAAGACAACACTCATAACTAAACCCTTGATCATAAAATTTTTCATGGTAACCTCCTTTCAGTCCTTCTATATGCAACTTTGGGGCCAACTTTCGGGAAATTGTATCTCCTTTATTTTCAGCAAATATTAAGCCTCTTGCTTTTAAAAAAGTAAATGCGAGTTTACAAAAGGCACTTTTTAAGGGAAACAAAAGTTTCCACAATCCTATGGGGTTTTTAGGAGCGGGGATGGCTTTTTTTGTAGACTTCCAGGAGCTGTCTTAAATTAAGATGGGTATATTTTTGAGTCGTGGCTAAGCTCTCATGTCCCAGAAGTTCCTGGATCACCCTTAGGTCCGCACCTCTGCTCAAAAGGTGGGAAGCAAAAGAATGGCGAAGAGAATGAGGGCTTATCTTCCTCTGCACCGCCGTGAGATGGATGTATTTATCAACAATCCTCTCTACAGAACGAGAGGAGAGCCTCTCTCCCCTGTAATTTAAAAACAGAGCTTCAGCCTCAATATTGCCTTTATTGATTTGAGGCCTGCTTCGAATATAAAAGGCCAGGCTATCCTCGGCCTTCTTTCCGAAAGGTATAAGCCTCTCCTTTTTTCCCTTTCCTCTGACTCGAACCAACCTCTCTGAGAAATGCAGATCATCAAGATTGAGTCCTGCCAACTCGCTCACCCGCATTCCGGTTGCGTAGAGTAGCTCAAGTGCGGCTTTATCCCTTAAATCTAAGGGCTGAGTCGTCTGAGGCAAGTCCAGGAATTGCGCCATCTCATCTTCGGATAAAAAAGAGGGCACATGCTTTTCCTGCTTTGGAGTAGCCACAACCTTAGCAGGGTTGTCCTCCAGCCACTTTTTCTTGATGCAGAACTGGAAAAAAGAGCGAATCGCGGCCAGCTTGCGGGCCACGGTTGATTTTTTGTTTTGATTTTCCTGAAGCTTCGCCAGAAACCCACGAAGAATAACATTGTCAATCCCTCTCAACACAACTTTTCTTTCTTCCAGATACCCGGCAAGCTGGAGTAAATCCCTCTTGTAGCATGCGATTGTATGAGGAGAGGCATTTTTTTCGTGCTTAAGGAAGGCGAGAAACTGACCAATTTCTTTTCTCATTTCATGAAAGCTAAAGGTCTTCCTCTTCCTCAGAAGTGGCGTCCTTCTTTTCCCAAATCTTCTCCCGTTCCACTATCTCCTTGTATTTGCATTCTTCATTGCTGCAGTAGAGAAAAGGATCTCCCTTTATGACATTTTTTCGAATCACAAATTTCCGGCCGCATTCAGGACAGGGCTGAGCGATGGGCTCATCCCAGGTCGCATAATCACACTTCGGGTACTGGCTGCAGCCAAAAAAGATCTTCCCCTTCCTCGTTTTTTTCCTGATGAGTGTTCCGCCGCAGTTCCTCGGACAGGTGATACCTGTATCCTTTCTCTCTGTCTTTGTATAAGTGCATTGAGGATAATTAGAGCAAGCGATAAAAGTCCCGTATCTTCCCCGCCTTATAACCAGACCAGACTCGCATTCGGGACATTTCTCTTCCAAGGGCGTTGCTTCTTTCTTAACCATGCTCTCCCTGTGTTTACACTCAGGATAGCCCGAACAAGCTTTAAACCGTCCGTAACGCCCATCTTTTATGACTAGTTGGCCTCCGCATTGGGGACAGACATCCTCCAAAGGAATTCCTTTCCCTTTCACGCTTTCTCGCTTTTCTGCTTGCTTTAAATCCTTATCAAGGAAAGAATGATACGATTTTAAATAGTCCACCCAGTTCAGTTCTCCCTCGCTGATCCGGTCGAGCTCTTCCTCCAAACGAACCGTAAATTTAAACTCCATCAAATCAGGAAAATTCTCAATCAAAAAATCAGTCACAAAAATTCCAAGGTCTGTGGGGATAAACTTCCCTTTTTCTTTAACGACATAAATACGACCCTGTAAGGTGGCAATGATAGGAGCGTAGGTGCTGGGTCGACCGACACCTTTTGCTTCCAGCTCCCTGACCAAGCTCCCTTCTGTATAGCGCGGGAGAGCCTGGGTGAAATTCTGCTCTGACTCAAGGTTAATGAGCGTCAGTCTTTCTCCCGCCTCTGCTCTGGGGAAAATCTTATCCTCCTTTTTCAGACTGGAGTAGAGGATAAAATACCCGTCAAATTTGATAACTTCTCCCTTGGCCTTGAACTTGTATTTCGAGGCTTTGATATCAAACACTGTTTCCTCGATCAGGGCTGAACTCATCTGAGAAGCGATAAATCGATTCCAGATGATGCGATAGAGGTTGTATTCTTCCTTTTCGAGATAAGATTTGACGGCATCAGGAGGAAGCGAAAGCGTAGTGGGACGGATAGCTTCATGGGCGTCCTGCGCTTTTCTTTTGTTCTTATAAATAAGCGACTTTTTGGGAAGATATTCCTCGGAATAATTCTGTCTAATATATTTTCGTGCCCAGGAAAGAGCCTGATTAGAAACGCGAACAGAATCTGTCCTCATATAAGTGATCAAGCCCACTGATCCTTTCGGGCCGATCTCAAGACCCTCATAAAGCTTCTGAGCTACATACATCGTCTTTTTCACAGGAAAATTAAAAAGGCGAAAACCATCCTGCTGAAGGGTGCTGGTGATATAAGGTGGACTGGGATTTCTTTTCTTCTCTTTTACCTCCACTTTTTCAAGGTCAAAAGGCAGGTTGCGAAGCTCAGAGACTACAGCCGTTGCACTTTTCTCATTCTTTATTTTGGCTTTTTTGCCATCTATCTCCGTGAGAACTGCCTTAAAAGGGGGAGGATTAGAGGCTTTAAGCTCGGCTGTAATGGACCAATATTCTTCAGGAATAAAATCTTTGATCTCTCGCTCCCGGTCACAGATCACTCGCAGAGCTATAGACTGAACCCGACCTGCACTTAATCCTCTTCCAATTTTTTTCCACAGCAAGGGACTTATGAGATACCCTACTAATCTATCAAGAAGTCTTCTTGCCTGCTGCGCATTGATTTTGTTCTGGTCAAGCTCTCGTAAATTATCAAAGGCCTGCTGCACAGCACTTTTAGTGATCTCATGAAAAAGAACCCTGTATATCTTTTTATTGAAGGCGCCGAGAACAGCGCTCAGATGCCAGCATATCGCTTCTCCTTCTCTATCAGGGTCAGCGGCAAGCAGCACTGCTTCTGACTGTTTGGCAGCTTTTTGCAATTCTGCGACTGTACTTGTTCTTGCCGGAATGATTTCATAATCAGGCTCAAAATCGTGCTCGATGTCCACGCCTAAACTTTTTTTTGGCAGATCCCGGATATGCCCCATGGATGCTTTGACCAAAAAGTCAGAGCCCAGATATCTGTTAACTGTTTTTGCCTTGGCTGGAGATTCAACAATAACCAGACGCTTTCCCATCACAGTCTCCTCTGAAAATATTTCCCCGGCCTCTGGAAAATGAGCCCCTTAAGTTCCAGTTTGAGTAGAATGGAGAGAATTTCGGATACAGAAAACTCTGTTCCTTCGACCAGGTCGTCGATTTGGGTGAGGGAGTCTGAGCGTAGAAGCTCGAAGACTTTCCGCTCCTGAGAGCTCATCGAGGGAGGCTTCTCTTTGTCCTCTTTTTTCTGAGAAAGAAGTTGTTCTTTTAGGGGCGAGGCAAGTTCTTCTGCCACATCTTCCCAGCTTTCAACCAATTTTGCCCCTGTTTTAATAAGCCAATTCGTGCCTTGACTGAGATCAGAGGTGATATTCCCGGGGACAGCCATAACCTCTCTGTTCTGTTCCAAGGCTAAACGGGCTGAAATAAGAGATCCGCTTCTCTTTGTTGCTTCAACCACAACAACAGCCAAAGAAAGACCGCTGATGATCCTGTTTCTTATAGGAAAATGAAAGCCCAACGGAGCAGATTTCAAAGGAAATTCAGACACAACAGCCCCCTGTTCGATGACTTTATGAAATAGAGCATGGTTTTCCCTCGGGTAAATGTTTTCTAGCCCTGAACCTAACACGGCCACAGTTTTTCCTCCTTCAAGAGCTCCCCAATGAGCGATGGAATCCACACCACGGGCTAAACCGCTGACAATCACTACTCCTCGAGAAGCCAGATCTCGAGCCAGCTTCTCGGCGACAACCCTGCCATAGGCTGAGGGCTTCCTTGCTCCGACTATTGAAACAGCCGGTCCTTTTAGCGCTTCGATCTTTCCTGCACAATAAAGGACGAAAGGGGGATCAAATACTTCTCTTAAATATTCAGGATAATTCTCACTCTCCAGAGTTAGAATAGAATATTTTTTTCTCTCCAGTTTTTCTATTTCTCTACAGGCTTTATCCAGTATCTTCGAGGAAGTCAGGGCCTGTGCTTTCTCTTTCTCAACGCCTAAGGCAGCGAACTCCCGGCTGCTGGCAGTAAAGGCATCTTTAATAGTCGGAAAATGGTCAACAATTTTTTTAGCTGCTTTGAGATGCTCAGCCAGAACAAGGTTTAGAGCAACCCAATACTTTCGGCTATCTTCCACCTTTAAGCAAGGCAATATGTGGGAGGAATGGCAAAAACAGGAACGTGAGTATAAGAGATCACCTTCTCGGTCGTACTTCCCAAAAAGAATCGTTCTAGCTTGGTCTGGACACAAGTGGAGATAACTATAAGATCAAAGTGGTGAGTTTCTGCGTAATCAACGATTCCGACAGAGGCATTTATTGCCCGGTAGACTTCCTCCGAGACTTTTATACCAGCCTTTTCTCTCTTTTTTCTTTGTTTAAGTCTTGTAAGCAGCGAATTAAACAGATCATCCAGTATCTTGGGCGCAAATTCATAGTCATGAAGCTCGAGCACATGCAAGAGGGAAAGATCGGAGCCAAATCCTTTGGCCAGCTTCCAGGCAAAATCCCTTTCCACTTCTTCTCGATCTGAAAAATCTGTGGGTACAATAATTTTTTTAAATCGAGGCTTTCCACTCTTTTTCTTTGTCACAAGGATAGGAACAGGGGAATTCCTTAAGACCTGGTTGGCAACACTCCCGATGAAGAGTCTCTCTATGGCAGACATCCCTTTTCTTCCGATCACGATCAAATCGACTTTCTCTTCCTCTGCAGTCTCTATGATCGTTTTTGAAGCAGAACCTTCTTTGACAATGGCTTTTAAAGGAATCCCTTTAGCTTTCTTCAGCGCCGTAAGTTTGTTTTTTGCTTCTTCCTTTATAAAATTTAATCTCCTGACCAGGTCTTCTCTTATAACATAAGCCGCATCGTAAAGAGCTGGAGAAAAATCAGGAACAACATGGAGAGCGACGATCCTGGCTTTGAAGGTCTTCGCAAAAGCCTCTGCATAAAGAAGGGCCTCCTGAGCTTCATCCGAAAAATCTGTTGCCCAGAGAATCTTTTTTAAGAAAACAGACATCATTATCTCCTGACAATAACTTTACTCAAATTTCACGAATATTTTAACAAGAAAAAATAAAAACACAAGCAAAAAAAGGGACAGGCTACTTTTTCTGGATAAGCTAGCTCTAATAAAATTGGTGCCAGGCCCCATTATTTCCAAATATCTCCACCCCATTTAATAAAAAATAATAGTTAATTCCTTCCACTCCATATTATATAGACGAACAACTTTCTCACATTTTCTTTCTAAAATTGGGGAAAGGAAAGAATGGGGCCTGGCCCCATTATCTAAAAAAGTAATCTTATATTCTAATTAATCCTTTAATGACAAATTAATCAATCAATCTACGTCATTTTTTAGTGAAAGGAAAAAACTAATAACGATGGCGAGAGTAAAAAGGTGTTTGGCTGATGGTTTAACTTATCATGTGATAAATAGAGGCAACGGCAAGCAAAAAGTCTTCCATAAAAATCAAGATTTTAATGCCTTTATTAGATTAATGAAAGAGGCAAAAAAGCGCTATCCTTTAAATATTTACGCTTACTGTTTGATGCCCAACCATTTTCATCTTGTCTTAATGCCTAATCAACCCCATCATCTAAGCAAATGGATGCACTGGTTAATGACAACTCATGCTCGCCGCTATCATTATTTTTATAAAACGAGTGGCTACATATGGCAGAGTCGATTTAAAAGTTTTATCATTCAAAATGATGAGCACTTAATTACTGTATTACGCTATGTTGAAGGAAATGCAGCGCGGGCAAAATTAGTCCTCTCATCAAAAGATTGGCTCTGGTCAAGCCATAGAGAGAGAATAGGCAAAGAATCTGAAAAAATTTTAGATAGTCTCCCTATTCAACTGCCTTCTAATTGGACTGAGTACATTGATGAGCATTTAGCATGTGTAGAATTAGAAAACCTAAGGCAGAGTGTAAATCGCCAGGCTCCATTTGGAGATATCGAATGGCAAAAAAAGACGAGCCAACAACTAGGCTTAGAACAAACTCTTAGACCTCGAGGACGTCCAAAAAGGAAGTTGTGATAAGAAAAGGAAAAAATGGGGCCTGTCCCCTTTATCTACATATTTTTATTGTTTTTTATTTGACAATAAGCGATTAATAGATTAATCTACTAGTGGAGGTAAAAAATATGGCTACATCAACTATTCGCATTCCTGAAGATAAAAAAAATATACTTAAAGCCATCTCGAGTCTGGAAAACAAAAAAATGAACGATATCATCGTCGAATTAATAGATGAATATGTTGAAAGACACAAGGAGACACTCGAGCTGCTTTCTATACCAGGATTACACGAAAGCTTAATCAAATCTTCTAAGGAATTCAAAGAAGGTAAAGGAGTAGCAATAGAGGATGCCAAAAAAGAATTGGAGAGTTGAACTATCTAAAGATGCTATAAAATATTTAAAGAAATTAGACAAAAGCACATCCCAGAGAATCTTAGATAGCCTTGAAAAGCTTGGAAAAACAGAAAATCCTTTACTTCACAAAGATGTCAGGCCTTTAGCCGGAAAACTAAGAGGTTTTTATAGGCTCAGAGTGGGTACTTTTAGAATGATCTTTGAGCTGGACAACATGAAGAAACGCATCGGGATTCATGTAATTGTCCCAAGAGGCAATGCTTATTAGCAAAATTGATTTCCGGCAACAAAAAAGCATACATCAAGAAAAATGAAGAAATTCTCCATTTTTCCATTTTTATAGGTAAAGGTAGCCTGTCCCCTTTTATCCGAGGACATCCAAAAAAGCAGTTTTGATAGGAAAAGGAAAAAATGCGAAAGAATGGGGCCTGGCCCCATTTTTATTATCCTAATAGAATAGAGGCACGCGAGAAAAAAGCTCCGGCCACAGCTCCGGTCATAAGACAGGCCAGTGTTGCCGCCAGAAGAGCCCTGAAACCCAACCGCGAGAGGTCTTTCAACCGCTCCGGCACCAACCCTCCTATTCCTCCGACAAAAATAGCAAGCGATGCGATGTGAGCAAACCCACAGAGAGCATAGGAAGCAATGATAGCCGAGCGCGGATGCAGAAGAGTTCCCTCAGATATGAGTTGGGAGAGGTGTTGATAGGAGACAACCTCTGTGACGATAGTCCTCTCTCCGATAATCTTGGCAACTTCGAAGGCATCAGAAGGAGGAATCCCCAAGACAAGAGTAAACGGATAAAAGATATAACCGAGGAAGGCCTCGAACGACCACTCAAGATTTAAGTTGAACAAATCGTTTACATACCCTCCGAGCCATCCAAAGATAATGTTAAGGAGGGCCAAAATCCCTAAAAACGCAGCGAGGAGAGCTACAATTCCTCCAAGATAACGCAGGCCGCTGTTGGCTCCGTTGATGATGGCCATCATAAGGTTGTCATCGCGTTCATAATAGGGCTTGACGTGGACTCCCAGAGTCTTAGGTTTTTCCGTTTCAGGCATTATAAGCTTTGACATCACGACCGCAGCAGGCGCGGAAAGGAAAGAAGCTGAAACCAGATGACCGGCGATCGTAGGAAGCACCTCATGAAGATAAAGAACATAGAAGGCGAGCACTGTCGAGGCGATGGTTCCCATCCCTGCTGCAAGAATAGTCGTAAGCTCTGACTTTGTCATCTCTCTCAGGTGGGGTCTAACAACCAGGGCAGACTCGATGCCCACGAAAATGTTGCTCGAAGTACAGAGAGACTCAGCTCCGCTTATCCGCATCAGCCGGGTGAAAACATAGGCAAAACCTCTTATTAAGAGAGGCATAATTCTCAAATAATAAAGAGCACCGATCAGGGCAGCAAAGAACATTATGGTGGGCAGGGCCTGGAAAGCGAGAAAAAATCCCAGAGATGCCTCCCCGGCTTCGTTAGTCGCCCCTGGGGGTAGGGCCAGACGTCCAAAAAGAAACTTGGTTCCTGCTGTCGCGCTGTCGAGAACTATCAAGACGATCTTGTTTACAAACAGGAAAAATTTTGTCCCTACTGGCACCCAAAAAATGAAAATCGCAAAAAAAAGCTGCAAACCAATTCCCCAAAGAACAACACGCCAGTTGATAACTTTCCTGTTAGAGGAGCAGAGCCAGGCGACTCCAGCCAGGACAAAAATCCCAAAAAAACTGACAAGGTTGTATATATCCATCCTTTAACTAACCCTTGAAGCTATATTTTATTATTCACTTCAAGCAGGACTAATTTGTGTTGAGATTTTTGTCCTCGGACAATTTTCACGCTGGAGGGAGGAAGACCGAAGTGGGAAGCTATTGTTTTTACGACTTCTTTGTTGGCTTCGCCTTTGGAAGGAGGGGCGGACACTCGAACTTTATACTCTCCAGAACTCACCTTCTCTATGCCGGGCTTGCGGGCACGGGGCTGAACTTTGATGTTTAAATAGATTTTATCTTTCTGGTTCAAGACGCAGCCTTGCCCACAGATTTTCAGTTAAATGCTGGCGATGAAGACAGCGCCTGCTCTCTCAGCTGATGTGCGTAATCTGTGAGAGTTACAGTAACGAATTGATCCACAAACATGATCAAAAAAATAACAATAATGGGAGTTATATCAATCCCTCCCATTTTATTAGGGGGAACGAACCTCCTTATTGGTCTCATTACTGGCTCTGTTAAATGATAAAAGATGACCGCAAGCTGATAGAGGGCAGGAATCCTGATCCAGGATAGAATAACCCTGAAAAAAACAATCAACATGTAGATCGTTAAAGCACCGTGGATAATTCGAGCGAAGGCACTTAGAAAATTGGCAAAAAGAATCATTTTTTCATTCTCAGTTTATCAACTTAATCTTTTCGTAGTCTTAATCCAAAATATTTTTATACTTGGCAAATAGTTCTTTGAGCTGTTGCTTGGTGGCGATATAACCGCTCAAGTACAGAGATAGGTTCGGCTTCATGGGGTCATTGGACTTTATCACAACATATTCCCTCATCACTCCTTTTCTTTTGCTGGGAGGTATTCTTATCTCTACTTCTGCCTCTTTCCCTGCAGCGATCTTAAGGGGAAAAGTAATCTTTTTACCGCCTGAAAAAAAAGAGGCACGCTTGTGCGTGCAATTGACTCTTAATTCCAACTCGCCCCTGTTTTTAACCTTTGTTCTGGCTTGAATCTCTTCGTTTTCCAGAATCAAACCAAGGTCAATAGCATGACGGTCCAGGAAAATTCTGGGCCTGGGGGGAACCTCTATCTCGGCTGAGACAGCGAGACGCTTGCGAGTTTGCGTGGGATCGTTTGATTCCACATTGATATATTTGGTGTTCTTGCCTTCAAATCCCTTGGTGTTAAAGGTTAATTTTATCTCTCCTTCTTCTCCAGGGGCAATTTCCTTCTTAGAGAGGAGGGCCGCAGTGCATCCGCATGAAGTCGTGACTTTTTTTATCTTAAGGGTTTCGTCGCCCTCGTTTTTGAAAACAAAGATATGAGTTAAAACCTTCCCTTGTTTTATCTTGCCAAAATCTTTTGACTCTTCTCTGAATTTAATTTTTGGTCCCTTGCCCGCGAAAATCGGGCTTCCTGAAAGAAGAAGACAGGCTAAAATGAGAACGAGGGAAATTCGACTTTTTTCACTCAATAGTCTATTCATTGTCTGCTCCTCTGGATTTTTTTAAATATTAACATTTTTTCCTAGTGAGAAGCAAGTCTGGCCCCTTGAATTTTCCTGCGCCGCATTTTTTATAGAGCCGTCGATTCCTTGACAGTCAGTTATCCCTTATCTATAATTTTAGCTGTGGAGAAGATTCCCTTTTTTTTATTTTTCATAACTCATGAAGAAAAAAATAGCTAAAGCCTCCATCCTTGTGCTCGCCGCATCTCTCCTTTTCTTATCGGTGGCCAGAGGGGAAGAAGTCCTGAGAAAGCTTAAGGTTGTCACCGAACAGGCAAACATCAGGTTAAAACCCAGTATAGGAAGCATAATTATCAAGCAAGTCCCTGAGGGCACAATCCTCGAATCAACCGGACAAGAGGGCGAATGGTTCTTGATTCAGTTAACACCTGACGAACTAGAGCGAGTCACAGGTTATGTTCATGAAAGCATGGTTATCATTATTGAAGGCCCTCCAAAAGAGCAAGAAGAACCAGAGATAATAGAAGAAACAGAGATAGTAGAAGAACAAGAGATAATAAAAGAACCAGAAGAACCAGAAAAGCCAGAGGAGGAGAAAATAGAGGAACCCCCCACTCAAGAGCCTGTTGTCATACCACCCACTCAGCCTGTTGTCACACCACCTCCCCCCTCCAAACCTCCTGAATTCCTGTTTGATCTTGTTTTTTCCGGTGGAGGAAGTTTTATTTCTGGAGGAGATTTGAACGATGGATCACAGGGCTTAGCTGACTACCGCAGCAATATCCTCGCAGTCCAGCCACAAGGACAGGTCAAACCAGCCCACCTGAGCTATATCTTAGGAGGAGAGCTTACTCTGGCTTTATCTTCTCATTTTTCGCTGGGAATAGGTGTGGACTATTTTCTTGGAGAAAGGGGAAGTTCAGTAGAATTCCAGGTAGGCGCATCCACAGAGACCCTCACCACCCATCCTAAGATGCAGGCAGTTCCTTTAAGGCTTGCTATCTTCTACTATCCCGTTCCCAATTTTTATGCAAAGATTGGAGTTGAGTATTACCTTGCCAAATGCTCCTATTACTATCGCTTCGAAAGAGCAGGGTCATGGGAGGAATGGCGGGGGGAAGCTACTGCTCAAGATTTCGGAATTCTGGCCGGGCTTGGATTTGAGTTTGAGCTCACCTCTTCTTTCGATTTCATCATAGAAGCTACGGTCCGCTACGCAAGAATATCAGGATTCAAAGGAAGAGACAGGTCCAAAGATTCAACAGGCACTAACCACATAGAAGAGGGAACACTCTATTTTTACCGGGTACAAACCGCCGGCGAAGATTCCTACCCGCTCCTTTTCATCCGGGAGGATACACCCACTGAAGCCAACGTCTTTGATCCCAGGGAAGCAGTCATAAATTTTTCTGGCCTGAGTTTAAAAACCGGCTTCAGAATAAAATTTTAGTATTCAATTTGATCCCATTTTCTTTAAGAGAGCGATATGGTGGGCGTGTATTCCCTTGAACAAAGGGGATATCTTAACGACTTTTAAGCCAGCTCCTTCAACTTCGTTGTAAAACTCGCGGCGAGGTATCATCTTTATCCGTGTCCTGCTTTTCTTAATCCTTCTCCTTAGTATTCTCTGGAGATTATGGAGTAAATTCTTCTGGTAATAGGAGAGAATCACCCAATCCGAGGAAGCCCGGGAAAATTCTTTAAGAATAAACTCCCGCTCTTCTTTTTCATGGACATGATGGAAAAATCGCATGGAGAGAAGGAGAGAGAATACGCCTTTCTTAAAAGGCAAGCCTTGTTTGGCATCCGCCACAACACCTGTAAGAAAACGAGAGTGGGGGTGTTCGCCTTTCTCGCGTGCGCGTTTTACCATATGAAAAGATAAATCGCTGCTCACCAAAGTGAAGTCCTTATCGAGAAGCAAGTCAGAGAAACGCCCGTAACCGCAGGGAACATCTAAAACAAGAAGAGGACCTTCCCCTATTTTGCGGAAAATTTTCCG
>Ga0209986_10001246_pt1 | contig 24596 bp, 15 predicted proteins | sample BlataG_FD_183168 | JGI IMG/M metagenome (GOLD analysis project Ga0209986, IMG submission 183168) | Deep subsurface microbial communities from Black Sea to uncover new lineages of life (NeLLi) - Black_00105 metaG (SPAdes) (version 2) | ecosystem: Environmental > Aquatic > Marine > Oceanic >... | reverse complement strand
TACCACACCACAGTTCGAATCTAAATTGTCTGCATAGATTTCTCCCGTAATAATTAGATCATAAGATTTCCATTCAGATGGAATAGTTATTGTAATATCAATCACCGACTCTTCAGTTAGCTCTGATATATCTATAGAATCTACAATTTTGTTTTGACGGTTAATTATAAATGGTACAAATGAGTATGGCTGAGAAGGGCCAGTAGGTCCTATAGGACCCATTGGTCCTTCCGGTCCTCTGCAAAAATGGTAATGTTTGGATCGGCGTTTCTTAGACTGATTGAACTTAAAATGATGCCTCGAAGACATTATTTCTTTCATTTAATAGATATTTGATTTATTAACCATATTACTATTAGTAATATGGAAAACACAAAATGGATTTAAATACAAAAGATGCCCCAGAAAACTGGGAAGATTATTTAGAGAATGACTCGTTCATCGATAAATCAAAATAATTTTAAAATTCATTGATATACAAATAATCCAGTATTAGATGGATATATAACGTCAGACATATCTTCGTCTATTGGAGCAGAGCTAGCATTCATAATAATCTGATTATATTCGGCACCATCTCTATTGTTAAATATATCATTGATTCCCTGCATAGTAAACCCAACAATACAATCAGTATTTTGCAAATGATATCTTATACATAAAATTAATTCTAAAAATCCATTATCAAAAACTGAAAAAGAATAAGTTGATGCACCTTTAGCTTTATATTTTTCAAACATTGATAGTTTCTCATTTATCATTTCAAGCCCAGTTTCAACGGTAATTTTTTCAGTTTGAATAGATAAACAAGTTTGATATAAGAAAATTACTAATGCTTTGAGTGCTGATGTATTGGTAAAATTTTTAGTAGATTCCCGAGATTCACAATGTCTGTTATGACATTTATGACATTTTCTGTATTTTTTAGGTCTAACATGTAAAGCCAGATTAAATTGTGGTGAATTTATAAATTCATCAATATGATTTGTAAAATTATCATCTTCAGCTCTGATAAAATTGGAATTATCAAAATTAGTTGGAATATTAAATTCTGGTGTAAACTGTACATATCCACTAGATTCCGCTTCTACATATTTAGGAAGAAAAGTAGAAGGAACGGTTTTAATAAATCCTTTAACATTTTGTCTATATCTAAAATTAGGTGTTATACTAATTAAGAATCCATTAACACTTGGGTTAATATTGAAATTACCTGAATCCAGAACTAAAGATAGTTGAGATATGATTCTATCAGACCAGTATCGAGAATATTCAACTCTAGAATTTACAGGTTGATTTAATACCAAATCATAAAAACCAGCAATGCAATTATTTAACTCTGCAATTCCTTTAATAGTTAGACCATTCGATGATCCTGCTCGTTTAATACCCAATAGATATGTAAGTGGTATATTTAATACATCAGGTGGGGCCCCTTGGACCCTTCCCCCTATTTGAACGACTATATCGGTCATTTTAATATGCTTTATTAATTTATTTAATTTAATTTAATTTATTTAATTTAATTTAATTAAAGGGTATATATAAATCTGTATTCTTCAATTGAATAGTTGAATTATAAAAATTCAAATAATCATATAATTTACTGTCTACTGCAGATATTTTTTTAAATAAAATTAGTAATATCCCCTTGAGGGTGCTGTTTTAGAACAATAATATTATAATTTTTCAAAAAATCAGATCAAATATCCCAAAATGCAAAATATAATCAATAATTTAACAATAATATATTATTTAAAAATATGACATATTTTTAAATAAATGCGTTTGAATATAAGTACCTTTAACTTTTTTATAGATGACACTTTATTACATTGAGATTGTGTTCATCTGTGCCAGTCTCTGTGCTAGATTATCACATCGATAAGCCGGGGGTGTCGTAGCTGCTCTCACCATAGTATCGTAGTCTCCTACCATCCAAATAAGTTTCTTAGCCCGGGTAATTCCAGTGTATAACAGATTCCGGTTTAAAAATTTAGAGGGTGCTGATTTGGGAACGTAAAAAATAACATAATCACATTCCGAACCCTGATATCGATGAACACTCACCCCAAACGAATGGACCAGACAAGAGGTATCTAGTACTCTACATTTACCTTCTTCCCCGTTAGGACGATCCATGTCTTTGGGTCCATCAGAGCTGAGTTCGAAAACATGAGAAGTACCATCTTTAAATGTAACTTGAACTTGAGTCGAGGTTAGATCAGTGATATTGCCCTCATCTCCATTCATTACATTGATCTTGTAATTATTCTCAGTCATCATCACTCGATCATTGATTCGCCAAGATCTTCCTTGATCATCATGAATACAACGATTTTGGTCATTGTATATTTCCTGACAAATTTGATTGATTTGTTGGAGATATTTATTATAAGGACAAATTATTGTAATCTTATTACTCGGGGTTCCACAATCTTGAAGAATTTTTATTAGATCACGAATAGTGGAAATATCTCCATCTAAAATCTTGAAATTATCTGTCTCCTCAAACTGAAAAGGTGGTCCGTTGTAATCCGGTTCACTACATTCTACAATAGAATTAGCATTAAGGAGTATTCCATTATCTAGTCCGTTTACTCTATGACATCTATTTAATGTGTAAGTGGGTATTATACTTGATTTAATCATCTGATCAAACATGGTTCCCCATCCAATCGGGGTGAGCTGATTAGGATCACCCACCAATGTCAATCTAAAATCCGACCCAAACTTGGAAACAAACTTATATAGTAACTCTGATGTAACCATTGAAGCTTCATCAATAATGACATGGCTGAACTCAGAGGTCTTTTTGTTGGATGACATAGTAATCGTCATATGCATGGTCATAGGTTCTTTCTTCTCAGTTACCTCTCTAATTCGAGCAACTGCCTTTCCTGTAAATGAAACTACACGATACTTGATACCTTTCTCATCCAGGTTATGAATCAGCTCCTTGATAATTGAAGTTTTTCCGCTGCCGGCTCGCCCCCGAATAATACAAATATTATCATTCAAAGCTCTCCTAATAACCATCTTTTGATCCGTACTCAGATCGTCCCGGGTATAGGTAATTTCAGATGGGTGCATAGCGTGGGGAAGAGTTGGACCATCCAAAAGATTCTTTACCAGATCGCAAATACCTACTTCAACCTCATAAGCATAAGGAAGATAAGCCGTGTGTAACTCTGTTTTGATCCCAAAGGTATCTCTTAGTTGGTCAATATATTGAGATGATTCAGGATACATTTTTAACAATATATTAGTAGGAACCCCTGACCAACCTCTTGACATCATACATTCATTAATCTTTCTGGAAATTACTCCACATACCCGAACTGAAGTATCTATCTCTTTCCCTAGCCTTTTAACAATGCTATCGCATTTATCGATCGATAAAGAGAAAATTTTATATGGATTTTCCAGACACATCATATACATTTTCTCCGGGGACATCTTGGAATCTCTGATTTCCCTATTATTAATTCCAAACAAGTACAATCTTCTAAGATTTCTCTGTTTGTACCACCACCCCAATAGTTGGAGCATCTGTTTTTCCTTTAATACAGTGGTATACGGTTGGATGATCCCGGTGTCGGAATCGTTTTTGTAGTTGTAAAAACTTGACATTCTATCTAGGGTTGATATGGCATTAGATAGTGAACCAGTTTTAAGCACTAATGTATCTAACAGCGAATGAGCCTTCATTGTTCCAAACCCGGTTCCTCTGAGAGCCGTTACAAAACTTTTGATAATGGTATTTTTATCTTCCCCTAATAGTACAAAGGGTGGTTGAATTAAATTAAGAGTATCTCCATATCTCTTATCTAATACATACTCAGCAATTCCAAAAATAGCATCACCCTCTCTGATAGGACAGAAAGGGTTTGGATAATTTAAAACACAACGAAACGTCTTATCCATCTTCTGAGCATGAATGGTGAATAATTTCCTATTTTTATTATTTACATACGTTACTTTCCCGCATATCTCAGCTAAAACTTGTTTTTTCTTGGTTAAATATTCCGACCCATCACTGTTTTCTTGAAGTACAATCTGGGCCATAATAATGTGTTACCAAAACTAATATTATACTATTTAATCCTCAGTTTTGATAATTTTAACGATCTCCTATACTCAGATTTTTATTATGAATTATTTGATAATTCATAATAAATTATTACAAATGGAAACCTTCAACAAAATTAATCATCTCGGCTTCTATTTTATAATCTAATTGTGTGTTAAATGCTATTGTTTTCATAGCTTGATTCAATCTTTTATTTACATTCTCGTCCATCAAAGCCACTGCTGCCCGGACGGCCTCTTCCTCAGAATTACCGTTGTCAATCATCTCTAAAAACAATGAATAAGCATGAAATTTGTCCTCATGTAATTCCGATCTTTCGAAATTATCCTGCAACTCTCTAACCAATCTAATTGTTCTGGCATAAGGTCTAATCTCTTCGGGTGATGGCTCGGTAGTCTCTTCCATTTCCTGGGTCATGTTCTTTTGAACACCTGTAGCTATTTCTTCTGGCGTCAGTTCCAGAACCTCATTGTATTCACCTGGAAACATAATACCATTTTGATCTGCCGTTACCATGTTTCTCAAAACCAAAGACTTGTTAGCCATCGAATTAAGAATACCGGTTTCATAGGGAAATGCGCGACTATACACAAATCGAATTGTAGCTTTCGATCGTGTACCTTCACGATGAATACGACCAGTTGCCTGGAATTGGTCTGTGAAGAAATAAGATGGAAGAACATACATGATTCTCTCTCGACCACCAAACTTATCATCCAGATCAATTCCAATACCACCAACCTTAGGATTACTGATGATTACACGAAAATCGTCATTGTCTGCCTGAAAAGCTCCAGTAATTTCCGACCTCTGTTTTTCGCTTGTTGATCCATCCATCACCAGGGGACTATACCGTTCCATTAACCGAGCTGCAAGCTTCATGTCTCGTTTGTAGTTACAATAGATCAAAATCTTACAATGGGGATTAGACTCCAAATCGTTTCTTGCAATTCGACAGACCGTAGCGATCTTTGCGGAATCGATCTCTCTTCGAGATGTTGTAACATCTCCCCAATTGACTCCACTCAGATCAACTTCCTGAACTTCATGACGATAGTTAGTAGCACTCTTAAACAAAAGTAATCCTTTCTTAAGTCTATCCACATCATGTTGAGGCATGAGTACATAGAAGTTCTTGGCATCTTTCTCAGTACCGATAGGAGGAGGAGGCATGCTCGAAACTACAAACTGTTTCAACACTCTTGTATACAAATCATAACAAATTGTTTTTGCGGTAGTCTTATTAACAGTACGACATGTGATGGCAAAGGTTTCGTCCGGGTCATACTGGTTACATTTTGAGATAGCTTCCTGAATTCCAATTAGTTCGTATTTCTTAGAACTTCGATTATAGTTGTATAGTTTTTCAGACTGGATGATTCCTAACATCTTGAAAGTAGAGGTTACACTCTCTTTTTCAACACAAGGAGTACCAGACAAAAGAGCAATCCTTGCCTTGTATCCCATCCTCACCAATCTCACCAAACTCTTAACCATCGCATGAGCAGATGCAAGCTGCGTGTTTTCGTTTTTCAAGTTATGGTATTCGTCAAAAACCAACAGTAAATTTGATTTTACACACTGTTCAAATAGTTCTGTGGCTTGATACTCTCCGTTAACCCTTTTAAGAAGATTATGATTCAGATCATAACATTCTTGTCCTCTTAGACTTTGATATGTCATAATCGCGATCACATGGATTCCGTAGATCTTAGCCCACTTCTTCCAGTTGGTGATAGTACTCTTGGGACAAATCACTATCATGTTTAACTTGAAGGTGGTTGCAACAGCACATGTTACATGTGTCTTGCCGGCTCCAAAAGTCGAAACATCTAGATATCCATATTCGTGTGATAAAATCTCAAGGATTCTTTTAAAATGGGGAACCTGATGAGGTCTAACTTTAACCGGTATAGGTTTAAAATTTTTGTTGTTGTTATCAACCATTGGTAAAAATAAATATATAGTATTTATTCTGTACAAAGTCTAATAATTGATAAATCAATTTTATTTCATATAAATGACGAATTGTATTTTAACCTAACATATAAATATATTGGGATATCAAAGCAATCAAAACAGGTTGGAATAAAAAGAATAGTACCCAGAATAGAGCAATAGCTGCACCTAAATCATACCCAGCATTGACTGATTGCGACGCTATAATGTGTCCATCTGAGTACTCACATGAATTGGTGGGAAATCGTAAATACAAAAAATACCGTTGTATAGATCAAGCTTTGTTTTGCAAGTACCGAGATGGAATCACTCTTATAGAGCCTGGTACATATGTTGTAACCCAAAATCTTAAATTTAATCCTTGTCACAAAGGTAGCACAGCTATAGCTATTAAGGGAGAAGGTATAACTCTGGATTTCAAAAACTTCACTTTGAAACAAACTAATACAGCTGAAAACTGTTATTTGGTGGCTGTATGCAGAGGTAGCCGTTGTGTTAAAGTCACCGGAAAGAAAGGTCTTGCTAAATTAGTTGATGCATCATTAGTCGGAATTCGAGTATTGGGTGACACAGATCAGATCATCCTAGAAAATATAATTGTTACTCGTACTGAAAAATGTTATCTGAATAACAGCTTTTTACCTGAGAACTGGAGAGATATGCAATGTGCAACACTCAAAGCAGGGATAGCTGTCGGAGAAGGGGATACAGAATTTGTGTATATGAAAGGGACTAGCTCCGAAAATCTGGTAACAAATATTACCATCGATAATGTTGAAAGTCTCAGATCTCACATTGGTATGCAATTGATATATACTAATAATGGTACTGTTACTAACAGTAGCTTTAACGAAAATACTTTCAAGGGTGCGTTTGTAGGGACCATATGGGTAATACCGACCGATGTTCCCGGAGTCCCCGCGACCGATTTATGTGTTGGAATAACGTTTGATAAATGCCATTTCGACTTCAATGAACTTCTTATAGCTGATACTACATATCCTCTTAAGGATGACGGAGAATCTGTTGGATACAATCTTGGCGAAGTTTACGCCAACAATGAATGTAGATCTGTTACTGTGTTAAATTCAACTTTTAATAATAATTATTGTGATACCCGAGCTATTTTTGTTGATCATGATGGAGCAGCCGATAGTGTTTGGAAAAACTGTGAAATACTAAATAATTTCGCGTTAGGACCTTCAGAGGGACTACACTTTAGTGGTTCTCTACCTAACAGCTATGGAGGTGCTTTTGACCAAGAATATCCTTATGTTTTGGATCAAGTGGGTTTGGTAGAGAACGTAGTAGTCCAAAGCATAGTATCAAAGGATGGGTTCGCGTTTGGATTTGCTTTCTTAGGTTGTCATAAATTTGTTGTAAAAGATTGTGTGTCATCTAGTATACTCGGGGGAGGCCTTGGGGCTGCGTTTACTCCCCGAGGAACAGGAGGATATTTTATAGCAGCAGATGAAGCTATTATTCCTAACCTCACCAACAAAGATGTGACTTTGTGTAGATGCGTTAGCAATGGGAATGAATTTCCTAATTTTAGTAAGTTAGATATAAACGAACTTTACAGTTCTCACGGAATATCTATTATAGGTGACAATAAAAATATAATAATCGACAATTGCAAGGTAAATAATAATTTTGGAAGCACATCAATCCAAACTGCTGTTCCCGCATCGGCTGGTATAGTAGTGGGTCCGTTTGTCGCCGCTCCTAAAAATGTGATTATCAAAGATTCGGTTGTAAACGGATGTGGAACTGATGAGGATCTTCCCGCCAAAGGAGGAATATATTTACTAGATGGGGCTTCGGACTCTATAATAATACAGGATAATACCGTAACAAATAACTCAGGAGTGGGTGTAAGAGTAGGTGAAGGAAATACTAGAGTCGTTGTCAAGAGAAACGAAGCAGACAATAACACGTCTACTGGTTTCGAAATATTATCTGATGCTTTGGTTGCGGCCAACGTGGCTATCGGGAACAATGTGAATTATTCGGGTGTTGATCCTGCCAACATAGTTACGGGAACCAATTCAGCTGTTCCTACGGAAGTAGGTTTTAGAAACGTATCTATAGAATAATAAGCTATTAATCAAAAATACAATATTTAAATATTGTATTTTTTACCAACTTTTACATATGAACTACCGTTTGTATTGGATTTAAAACATAGACACGTAGTGTTTTGATTTCATTTTAGATATTTTTCAATTCAATAAAGATATGGAACTCGCTGACTATCGTAAGAGTGAAGCCTTCTCGAATCCATATGTGATTAAATGTACATTATTAGGACATCATGGAGTAGGTAAGAGTACACTGGGGCATATGTTTGCCACGGGACGATTTGATCCAACTATTGAAAGTACTATCGGTATTGATTTCTTCACCAAGACAATCGAATTAGATAATTCGAAAAATCAGTCTATCAAATTACAGATTTGGGATACAGCTGGACAGGAAAAGTTTAAATCTATTGTCAAGAGTTATCTTAGAGATGTTTATATTACATTTATCATTTTTGATATTACCAACCGAGAAACCTGGAACGATATAGATAGTTGGAGAAATGATCTCGAACTGGAGAATAGAAAATACGGGAGTATTCCTAGAATCGTGTTAGTTGGTTCTAAATCCGATAAGAAAAATCATGTAATCAGAGAAGATGAGATCAAAACAAAAGCTGATAAGTGGGGTTGTAACTATTATATTCTTTCATCAAAACAATATAACTCCGCGAGCATGATTTCCCGAATGTTCTTCCTCGAGACCGAGTATTTACACCGGGATATTGTCTATGATTATATAAATAAAAAAGAAATACCTTTTGGTATACTCAAGAAGGATAATAAAAAACGAAATATTATGTATTACGATGAGACGGATAACAATTACAAAACTAATTGGTGTTGTTTTCAATAATTAGGTTTGACTAAACAAAACTTAATTACCTTAGAGAAAGTTTAAGTAATGAAAAATTAATTATGGATTGGGCAGAACATGGTGATCGCTGGAAAAATAGTGTTTTACAACTAAAAGTTACTCGTGCCAAGTATAATCCATCTCGCCCATATGCTAATCCGGTTGATAAGCGTGTATCCGGTTCGGCTTTTATTATAGACATTGATCGGGGATATGTTGGAACTAATGCTCACGTGGTATCTAATGCTATATCGATAACAGGTAGGATTCCCAAGTTAGGAAAGCGAGATTTATCACTCGAACTAATAGGAATCTGTAAAGAGAAGGATTTAGCTTTGTGTAAGATTCATCATGATGATATTAAGTTGATTACTCGGGGAATGAAAAAAGAACAGGTCGGCTCTCTTAATATGATATTTGGAGATAATATGGAGCTTAAGGAAACCGATGAGGTAATGACTATTGGATATCCATTAGGACAAGAAAATATAAAATATACTACCGGAATTGTTTCCGGGTTTGAATCAAAGAATGGTAATGATTTTGGGGACATGGAGGATGCTAAAAAGAGATCACCTACATATATCCAAATTACCGCTGCGATCAATCGGGGGAATTCGGGAGGTCCGCTCTTAAACAAGAAAGGAGAAGTAGTTGGCATCAACGCTGCCGGATATTTATTTGCACAAAACGTAGGATACGCTATCCCTGCTCGAACATTTTTGAGTATATATTGTGATCTAATAAAATCTACAGTTGTTAAAATGCCTACATTATCGTTGGAGTGGACGAAAACTAACAGAGAACTGATGAAGATGAAGACGGGAGATGAAAGAACATACGGTATTTATGTTAGAAATGTATATCCAGACTCCTGTGTGGATAGTTTAGAAAATGGGGATATAATTAAGAGGTTGGACTATCAGGATACCTTTTGGGCGTCTAAGGATGCTTTCTCTGTTAATAATCATGATCCTGATGTAATATGTAATGCCTCATCTATTAACATTTTGTGTTACTTTGACCGTTTTGGGGATGCTACTGTTGGGACTAAGAACGAGAAAGGATTTCAGAAACTTATTGAACGAAAGATGAGCTTCTCTGAGATTATGGATATGGTTCCGATAGGTACAGATCTCAATCTAGAAATTTGTAGAAATGGTGAGTGGTATATGGTTCAGTCAAAACACAGTTACAAACAATCGGATCGAGTACCACGATTTTATCCGAGAATAGATCCCATTGATTATGAGATCTTTGCTGGTCTCTGCTGTGCAAATTTGAATATGTCTCACGTTGACACATTCGATAACCTGACTTTCTATACTAGAAATGGTGAGAACAGATACAAGAAACGAGTAGTCGTTTGTCAGGTATTTCCAGACACCACGGCTTCAAGAACTCAGGTATTAAAACAAGGACATCTTATCACAAAACTTAACAATTCGGATATTGAAACTCTAGATGATATCCGAAAGATCCTCCGAACGCGCCCTGATGAGATCAAGATAGAAACCAAAGACAAGAGTTTCTTCGTGGTTGCAACTGATTCAGTAATACCTGAAGACAAGAAAGCCATGAAAAACTTCAACATACGAAATCACAACTATCTACTAGAATCAGAAAAAACTCCGTAAGGTAAGTAGTCAGAAACACAAATATCCCATAATATAACAAAAAAGTTGATGCTATATTATTGTTTAATTTCTAATCGAAATTAACTTTTTCAGATATTATATTCTAATTCGATATTATTTTATATCGGATTATAAAACAGATGAAGGAAAATTGGATAGACCGATACAAACGCTACAAACTTCAAAGACAACAACAGAGATCCCTAAAACTCAAAAATAAACTTACAAGAAAGAAACCTCTCAGAAAACAAAACATTTACAAAGTGAGCAACAAAGATAACACCAGGAATAAAGCCGCTGTACTAATCGGACTTAACTATACTGGTACGCGAGCAGCATTAAAAGGATGTATTAACGATGCAAAACGAATGAGAGAAACATTAAGAACTAAATATGGATATAAAAATATTTCAGTCCTAACTGATAAGGACATCACCCCCCAAAGAAATATACTCCAGATATTGGAGGAGTTAATCTCAGGAAATAATAAAAGAATTTATTTCCAGTATTCCGGTCATGGTGTTCAGACGAGAGATAAAAATAATGATGAGTCCGATGGTATGGACGAAGCTTTATATAGCGTCGGTGGTACTATAATTACAGATGATGAAATAAACGAGAGAATCAAAAAGGTAAAACCTGGTGTTACTATGGTATTAGTTATTGATGCTTGTCACTCCGGTACGGTAATTGACTTACCATATCAGTTAGATAACACAGATCAAATAGTTAAAGTTAATCAAAATAGAATTGAGGGTGATGTAATATGTATAACTGGATGTAGAGATAATCAGGTATCTATGGATGTACATAGGGGAACCACTGCCTACGGTGCCATGTCAAATGCTCTACAAACAGTTATTAAGAGAATTAACGGGACGGTTAGCTGGAGAATGTTAATTCATCAACTCAGATCGGAATTAAGAAAGAATAAATATGCACAAGTTCCTCAGTTATGTGTTTCGAGACCTGAATTAATCAATACACTAGTCGAATTATAAGGCTTTCTTAACAATTAACAATAAGATAATAATATTATTTATTATCTTATATTTACGTATTAAATATACTTGCTTAGAGCATAGACTTGACGAATTCTGCGGCCTCGCGGCGTTGGAAGATCAAGACAAAGACACCAATAGCAACAGTTGCTAAGAGCAAGAGGCTGGACCTGTTTAGGTTGTGAGAGCTCTCTTCATTGCATTCATCTCTATCCAAGAGAATGTAGCATAACATAAGTACAACACCTGCGACGAGAGTGATAACAGCGAAGGCCAAGAGTGCGTCGGATATTTTCCACATTTTACGAATTGAGGAATTTTTCATTTCTTATTTTTTTTCTTCTCTTCTATCTTTCTTTCGTTTTTGTAAACAAGGATCTTAAAAGATACATATTCCACCTAACATTAATTTACAATAATATGTTATTATATAATGAAATAAAGCATTGGTAGTAATTTATAAATATGAATCAATATTGGGTAATTTATAAGAACAGAGAAGACATAATAGAAGGTGAGATATATGATGCCGAGTTCTTTTTACGCACTAATAAAATAGATGGTCATATTAAAATAGAATATGGGATATATTACGGTCTGTTAACACGAATTAAACCTGATAACAATGATAGAACCATTAAATGGATCGAGATAGATCCTAAACATATATCGTCTAACTATGACTTCGATGAAACAATCAAAATTATCTATGTTGTATTATGGTTTATATTATTGATAAAAATGACACTAACAACTACGGTTTATAACTCGTCTATAGCAACTTTAGATTTTTAATAATATCCGGTACTTCCGATCTTCTGAGTGGAGCAACACCCAAGACAGTCTTAGTCTTGGGTGGTATTTGTGTTTTACCGCTATCAATAACTTCATAATAAGGTATTCTATTACGATAACAATAATTGCTTATGGTATTCATCTCTTCAAGGGACGGTACTTTCAATACTATTTTGGGATGGGATCCATTCAGGTACTGTTTGAAAAAAGGTTTGTGAAGGTTTTTAATGGTTAGATATTGGACTGCATGACCACATTGAGCTCCTATTTTCCCTTTTCCCATCTTTAAATCAGTTCTAACTATCAAATACATTACATATTCGTATTTCATGATTTAATTATTAAATAATTATTTGATCGGAAAATCAAATAATTCGAATTATCATCTTTCATTAATATTATTTTCTTCTAATCTCCTTAACCCATGTTGGACATGTTTATATGTTAAAATTTTACCTTCATACTCACAACTAGTATCACTATTTTGGTTATTATCGGATCTGGAGCTATTTGAAATGCTATATGTAGTGAAATCGGACGTGTAGGATTTTGAACTACACGATCCTGAAAAACTTCCACTCATCATATTGGTCCTACTAGCCTCCAGTTGGGAGTAAAAGAGTAACCTTTCTGTGTCACCACCAAAGGATTTAAACATATCACTATTATCACAAATTAATTTTCTTATATCCGGGTAATCACATTTACGAATGGCCCAACCATCGTTATATACTTGCCGGTAGAAGATATCGGAGAGCTGCTCTCCATCATATCCTACACACTCAAAATGCCACATACATCTTCTCGGTAGTCCAGGTTGAACTCGGAACACTCCATATTTCATTAAATCCTTGTAACCAGCAAAAATAACCGCAATTCCATTTGGATTCTCACTCATAAACAGATTCAAAGTAGTCAATGCCTCCATCCCAAACTGATCACGTTCGCCGTTGTACAGCGAATAGGCCTCATCAATAAAGAGAACCTTTCCCAAATTGGCATATAATAATGCTTTAGTTTTAGGAGCTGTCTGTCCCAAATATTCAGCTACAAAGTCTTGCCTGCTAACCACCTTGATAAGATCTCTATCATTAATCTGATCGATCTTTTTATCATCAACCTTGACTTCTTTGTAGTCTTCAGTATTAGTAACTATTTTAGTTATGTAATTATAACTTGTCTGGTTCCAATATAAAAACAATACAATAACAATGGTTAATGCAATAATAAATGCCAACCACGTCCATCCCCAAGTATTATAGATATAAGACATTCCGGAAACAATGTAAGCAAATCCATAGAACAATATTAACAATACAATTGTAACCAAAGGAGTCATATTAGAACCTCCACCATCCATCCCGGAAAATGTAGTAGTGGTAGTAGTGTTTCCAGATCCACGAAAGCCTGATTTAGACGGTTGTGCTTTTGGTTTCTTTAGATATCCCAAGGCATACCATATCTTAGCTAGGATGATACCTACTTTAGTTTTACCTACTCCCGGTGGTCCGTAAAGAATAGTATTTAACATACGACCACTTCTCTCACCATTTTTTGCGCCATCGATTAGCCTCATCACTTGAAGAGCAATAGAATCCTTTAATCTGTCCATCCCTACCAAATAATTTAATTCGATTAAAGAAGACATAAGCAAGTTTGGGTATTTAACAGATTTAATCTGAGGATCTCGAGTGTTAATTTTATGTTGAAGTACTTGGATCAAAGATTCTAGTTCTCCAACCTGCACACTGTCATATGTGTTATGTACCATTGTATAATCATCACTAGAAAATTCTCTAGATGATTCATTAGAAGACATATTAATTGTAAATTAGATTTTTTAGAACCTAGATTATATTTTACGATCATCGTTTCTATCAATCTAAATCTTATCGACTTAGAGTTATTTCCTTTATCTATCTTTGAAAAGTTCAAATAAACAAGTACCTACAAACATAATATTGTGATTTTTATAAATAATATTTTAGTATATATTATTACAAATTATTGAAACTAACGTAAATATTGGGACATATTTTAATTCAATCGTATAGTTTTGATAACACTGAATGAAATAGATGATAATTATTGATTAAAAGTAAATACAACAAAGGTCAAAAAGAAAAAGTCCTTTAAGTAAATGCCCATCGTTGATTTCGAATACTTAAAGGTAACTACAATGACAGTTATTGTTAAACTTACAGGTAATGTTATTATCGAAAATGCATTCCCGTTATTAAATATAACACGATTGGATTTACCACCCCCGTTACGACCTACTAAAAAATACAAAATTCCTTACTGCGGTATTCCCGGGGCCTTTTTATCTGCAAAATTTCAAAATATTACAAGAGGTATAGTTAAATCAAAATCTTCAAAATCTTTTTTGAATTCTATCACTATTGATATATGTACCTCCAAGAAAAATATTAATGCGAAATTATCCGGAGGAAAAATTCATATGTGTGGTCCTAATTCTGAAAAATTGGCGATCGAAACAGCCGAACATATCATTAATCATCTATTAAATCTTCAAAGTGAACTAGATTATATTCATGCAGATCCGGAAGTCCGTGATAGATCCATTGAATGGCTCAAGGATAATTGTATTGGAAAGAATTACATTATAGACGAAGAAAATCAAGAGATTATCGAACTAGAAGAAGGAGAAACTATCAGCGATGAAAATACCATCATCAAATCCGATGGAACTCATCGGTTGAAAGAAAAGGTATGTAAATTTGATAATTGGAATATCGGGGATTTTGTAACTGATAATCGTGTAATTTGTAATCAAAAGAAGGAACCTTATATCATTGTTACGTCTAATGGTGAGAAAGAACACGCCATACTTAATCATAATTTCTTTGTTAAGACTGAAGAAGATGGTGATATGAGAAATATAAATTATATATTTACAGACTCTTCAGATAACCCGATTAACATAATAACTAAGACTCCGATCAAAATTATAAAAGTTAATAGTATTAAGATACCAGTGGAATATCCAGAAAGCTATCCTGAGGGTATTGATGAGAGGATTGTCAACTTTTATATAAAATATGCTCCGGACTTTGCTTATTATCATGTATATTCACAGTTCCTTGATAGTGTAAAGAACATCGCCCAAGTAGCGAGTGAGGATTTAGGTATTGAAACTCTGGATATGGCGATGATAAACTATAGTTATAGTTTAGGTATGAGTGTAGATAGATGGGTATTAGTTAATGCAATCAATGGAAGAAATGGTTTTACAGCTCGATATTGCAATTCTACAGATCATTCGGTAACAATATCTTTGCCTTACGAGATCCCAGAAGGGTCAGAGAAAAGTGTTCGTAGAAAGAACAAACCACCTAGACATACTTTTATGGTACATAAGAGTGGAATTGTCACTCAAAGCGGTCCTAATATTGATCTGATGCGAAGTGCGTATTATCGATTTATGGCTACTATCATGCAGATAAGACCCCAAATAATAATACAAGATCAACCATTTAATCTGAAATATATTCCAAAATATAGCCCCGAGTTCCGGAAAAATGGTAATACTAACGCTCAATTAGTTACTTGTTAATATTTATATGTGTAAAACATATAACTATTTGTTTATCAAACGAGGAGAAGCATCATTCCGCCGCGCAATCTAAGCACGAGATGGAGCGTGGACTCTTTTTGTATATTATAATCTGCCATGGTTCTTCCATCTTCGAGCTGCTTGCCCGAAAAAATAAGGCGTTGTTGATCGGGAGAGATCCCTTCTTTATCCTGAATTTTCTGCTTAACATTCTCGATGGTATCACTTGCTTCTACTTCTAAGGTGATAGTCTTACCTGTAAGTGTTTTCACAAAGATCTGCATGCTGTTTAAATAAAAAATGTATCGTTTTAAATGTTTTCATTTTTCTTACTGGTTAATCGAAACATTAAACATATCGTTAACTATTAACATTGTGTAAATTATAATAATTATATCTTATACATAAGATATAAAATTTATTTTAAGATCCAAAATTTATTCTACCAATATTGCCAATTTTAGTAATTCCCTCGAAAAACATGGGAAATAAATCTCTTCTTTCTATCGTACCCAAATCATCAATAGTATAATCCTCAGCATATGGATTCATTGTCTCTACTTGTAATTCAAATTCCTCTCTTGATACTTTTTCTTTGTAGAAATCTTTGATTAATTTCATTACTTTTTCAGGAGTAAAATAAGTATCGGTCTGATAATGTTTAATAACAGGTTGCATTTCTCCATATCGATCCAACATATATTGTAATGATATTTTATTTCCAAGATTTAATAAATAATAAGGATATTTCTTATCGTTTGGTCCATTTCTAGGATTAACCAATTCTCCGGACATTATAATCTTTGGTTCATCATCTCCCATATTCGCAATAGAATAATATATATTATCAAAAAATTCCCAAGGATCACTTGATACTTTATCTAAACTAGACACAACATTTATATAAAATCGTTGCCATGTTTCGTTTACAGGTTTATATTTTACTGATTCTTTACCAAATTCATTTATAAACTTATTAGACCAAAAATGTTTCTGCTTACATATTTTATCATTTATTTTTTTAGAACTTTTACATAGATTAATTATATCGATGATATTAAATTCTAAAGCTAAATACATTAAGACATCTTTGGGTAATGTTTCTAAAGTATGAATATCCATTTTAATATTTGATATAATTATAATTTTAATATCATTAGTTGATCAAAACTAATGATAGTTATTTGTCATCAAAACAGAGACTTAATAACGGCTGTGGCTGTCGTTGCTGTAGTCGTAGCTGTCAGAATAATATTTCTTTTTGTGTTTCTTACGGCGCTTGCGGTCGCAGTCGTCATCGTTCTTGCATCCCCATACGCATGCGCATACGATGACAATTACAACAATAAGAAGTAGTACCCATAACCATGATCTGTTGTATCCGTAGCCTCGCATCATTCCGTGATCTTCCATTTTGTTAGATGCAGATAATATTTTGAAAAAGAAAATCTTTCTTTCTTTCTTTCTTTTTCAAAATCGATGATTGAATGTTAAAAGATCAAAAGAAAAATATCCCAAAAAGCAAATTATTTCATAATATAATATGACTAAATCTTATATTATTATTGATTTGAGTTTGTGCTAACTTTAATTTGTTAACGGTGTGTACGGAACTTTTCTCCGAAAAGCAGTTACAGTAGGAAGAGAAGTAGTTGTCTCTACTAAATATGGCTCATAGTCATCTATAAACATTATTTCTGATTTCTTAATTCCTCTTTGTCGTAAATAATTTTTTATAGTATCACCTTTTTTACCACTGAAGAAAATTCCCATATATAAAATCCCGACGCATTCTCCTTTATTATCATAAATCTTATACACATTCTGCTTATGTTCATTGGTCATATATATATCGATTTCTACCCCTAACTTTCTCAAAATAGGAGCCATGGTTTGTTGAATATTTGCTTGGATATCAAAAATATTTCTTTTATTATCATCACAAACCGTATTGTAAAACCTTCCGGTAATAATCGACCAATAGATTTGATTGTCTGTCATGTAATCAAATAATTCTTTAGTTATTTCTGGTTCAATAATAGCGTCATTATCTGGATTGACTAATGTATCATCCCAATCGAAGAAAACTATAACATCATTCTTATTGTTAATTGATTTTAAATAGTTAAGGATATAGTTTAAACTGCTAATATTCTTGATATTTAAATAAGCAGATTTCATATTATTTTAATTACAGAATGAATATTTTTGATGTAAAAAATTTTAACTCGGACACATTTATATTTATCGATTCATAAATAATCATATAATTTTATTTATTATATGATTTTATTTTATATTACCTGATCCAGAATATACTGCTCTAGACACATAGTCCCAAATTCCTGACATCATATTTGTAGTTCCACTCCATCCATATCCTACCGTAGTACTAACTATATTTCTCAGAGTGCCTTCCTTGTTGTGACGGTGAAAGAAATCTACAACGTGGTACTTAGATCTGTTTGTCATATTAGTGCTCTTATCAATTCGAGTATGGAGTATTGATTTAGCTTTTTCATAAGTTTCGCCAGGAGCAAATCGTTTCACAATCTCTATCAAAACTCGGTTGTCAGAAATCTTGGGATTGGTCCAAGTTCCACCGGTATTTTGTTTAGGTAACAAACTAAGCATACAAACAAAGGTATTAACATGCCTTCGTGAAATTTCGTATATTTGATAACATAACTCTTTGAAATCATTATATTCCTCTGAATGATAACCCCCAATTGCATCTAACATACCTTCAGAAATTCTCATGTAAGGAGATTTCATGGGCCGAGGATCTTTTCCTAGTATAAATCCGTAATCAATATGAAATAATTCTCCCATCTCTGTTAACATGATATTATCCAGATGTCTATCTCCGATACCCAACAGAAATGTCATAACACTATAGAAAGCACAACTACGCGAAAATCTTTCCTTTAATTCTCTAATAGGAGTATTAGGATTGTGTTTTTGAACGTAATTTGCCAGGCTAGATTTAAGTTTCTCCTCTATCTTGTACAATGTTTGGGATTTCCCGACCGCACCTATAAATCCTGAATCTGTTGTAACAGGTTGGATATTGTAAGTTACTACATGAAGGTCTATACCAAGAGAATCTTCAATTGTTTTTGCCATAAATCTGATTATTGACATTACAATCAGATCGGTTCTCAGATCTTCTGTTTTGTAGAGAATAATGTTTTCGGATTCAGTATCAGGAGATAATATTATAGGTACAGGACGGTTGGCAGACATCTCGCCGGGTAAAACTTTTTCGCTGACTGTTTGAACACCATTTTCGGGATTAGTAGGACTTACACAGGTTCCAATTCCACCTAAATCCTTAATCGGATTCTCGTATTCTTCTTTACCTACATAATTATCTTCAATTGTTCTAACAAAGTTATTAACTTTCATGATTGCATCATAAGTATCACGAGATATTCCTCGAAATAACCGCGAGATTAAATAGTCACATCGTCTAGCATTATTCGTTTTATCAACTATTAATGCCCAGTAGACATGATTAGCGATTCTCTTGGAGTTAGAACATCTAGTTACGGTGAAATCAATCAATATCTCGTTAATATCATCATATACCAACCGGTATGTTATACAAGGGATAATACATTCCAAAATGTAATCATCACAACGATTAAATGCTTTCACAATTTCTGTAGTTAATATCTTTCTAATTTGATCAGAACCATCTCTGGTTTTGTGATCTTTGGATATCACATCTAATAACATCAAAGCGCTTTCCCAAGACAACTTTTTCTGACACATTCGTGTACACATACGATCCCAACATTCATCCCGGTCTTTTATCACAACATCATCAAAATCATCAGAATTATCAAAATAATGTGTAACTATCTTCGACAACTTATCTCGATCTTCCACGAAAGCTCTAATGACATGTACCATCCAGACATCATGATCTTTAAGGTGTTTATAGTTAGTCCAGAGAGCGGTTCGTTCCCACTCGGTGTATTCTTGATAAGGTAATTTATATTGGATCTCCCGGAATTTAGATAGGTAGAAATTAGCCAATTGCTTCCACAACTTACCGTTCATAAAGGTTTTTGCAAATTCAACGATCTGTGGATCTTTCATTTCCTTGATATCAGGTATATCATTTACCTGCTTGATAAATGAATCTGTAATATCATTTGTGCTTTGCTGACTCATAGTCTTAAATGCAAAAATATCCATTTCCACCTTTTGAACTGACTTAAGTAGAATCTCTAATTTTTTAACTAAAACTATTTTCTCACTACACGTATCACACATTCTTAATGGTGAAGTTCTATCTATTTCAGAATTCACCCCATTGGCACTCGGTACGTGAGTGATGCATTCGGGAATAGTATTCCAGTTATCGGAACATGTACCACAAAACACGGAGCCACAAATTCTACAATTATGAACCAGAATACCATTAGCAACAAAAGATACATTACCTGGAACACTAAGATCATAAACATGATGTAGTTTTCCATCATTGTAAATGGTGGGATTTCCCACAATTTGTAATGAATAATATCTTTTACCTTCTCTGGAAGGAGCATTCCAATCAAAATCGACATTTTTCAGAAAATCATTAAAATTCATAGTATTTGAATTTGCTAAAATTTTACCAGTACAAGATTCATATGTTCTTCTCTGTCCCGAAACAATTTTATCAAACCCTTTATAAGTAGGATCTATTATTATAGAATTATCAAAATTATTTTCAATAGCGAATCTACGTGCTTCTACTAATGATTCATGCATTTCGGTCATTGTAGGTGATTTTTGTCTAAAATCACTATCGTGTAACCTTGGATCTTTGTATTTATCATTATTTAATAAAAAGATATCAAGTGCAACATTAATAAGTTTGACTCTTTGATTTGCTAGACGATTTCTGTAATTTTCGTAAGAAGCTCCTACAGACATTTTACTCTGTTTGTCTATACAATATCTAAATCCAATCTTTTTGTTAAAATGTACCATATTGGTTAAATTTATTTTAAAACCAATTCTACATGTTATTATAGGATTAATGTCAGTGTATATTTTACTAGTAACTGTTGTTAACCCTTTTATGGTAGCTTTACTATTAGTAATTACCACTTCACTTTCAATACCAAAACTTTTAATCACTTCATTCATTCTCTTAACAGCCATCATAGCATTTTTCAAAACAGTGTTAGAGTTCTTGCCCTGTAAAGAAACGCTTACTAAATGATAATTAGTCTTAAGATTTTTCCCATTGTTGATTGTACCAAATCTACTACCATCTCCTCCAAACCATCCTGCAATAAATTCTCGTTGAATACTTTTTGGACAATTATCGTCCCACATAAAGTTAGGTATCCTCATACCTTTATCAACTTTATTACCTACAGTTACACCAACATTAGTTAAAAGTGTTTTTAATAACTTGTTATTAAATTCAACTCTATACACAGTAGCTTTTCCAGTGTTTGTAAGTTGAGGTCTTTTAACAGTTTGTTTTGTAATAAGTTCTATATCTTGACAAATAGCTTCACTGTCATCACTATCTCCCATAATAAATACACATCTATTACTATCAATTGCTATATTCCCGTCTGTTAAACTATAACCACATAATCTTGCAAATGCAAGACATTTGTCACGATCAGATTTAATTGATAGTGGTGTATTAGGTATTACATAATTCATTCTATCTAAGGATGGATCATCCAAAACTCCTTCCAACACAGAACACACTAATCTATGATTAGTAGTTAAATCTTTCATCATAACATATTTAGGTTGTTCATTTGGCGATATAGTTAATATCTCATGATCGGATGTGGCTGTTATCTCTCTGCCATCTTCTAACATCACTTTCATACATGGTTCATAACCTTGATCTAACAATGCTTCTACATGGTTGTTATTATCAACGTTTTGATTTCCAGAATTCCAAGAAGGTAATTTCTGATTGGGAATCATATCTTCTATCTTTCTTGCCATACCATTGTTTAATGTAACCGGAGTTCGTTCCACAATACAATGATGTCGTCTTAAAAACATACGAAATTTTTGATTACATAATCCACATCGGTGTGCATTACTGTCATCTACCCATTTCAATCGTGTTCGTGTTTGGATAGTGATAAATGGATCCGGTGGAGTTTCAGCAGTCATCATACGTTCTACCTTTTTATCGAAATCACATTCATAGTCCTCTTCGGTTTCATCACTATATTCATCCGACAAGTTACTGCCTTGATCGATTGAAATCGGTCTTGTTATGGCTGGTTGTGAATGAATTTTATATAGACTTTCAGACTGTGGCGAATTTTTATCAACTATCATCGAGAATGAAACATCGTCGTTCATAGTTTTTATATCTCTTAAGTTCTTATATTTAATAGTTTTAGACGATATTTTAGATAAATTTTCTTCAGAGTCATCAGTTTCATTGAAAATTGCATCCATAGATGGACTTCTTTTAATCATAATAAAAATATAAATATATTTTTATTATTTATTCATATGGGAATATTTATTTAGTATTAGTACTACCCAGTACTACCTTACTTCGGAAGGTTGGTTTATCTTCATATTCCTTGTAATAAGCTGATATAAAATCATCAATGTCCTTTTTCCACATGTCCTGCGGAGTGATCTTTTCCGCGACATCTTTTTCGTTAAGCATTTTCTGAAGGTTCTCGCGAATAAACTGGAGTTCTTCTTGAGTACACTGGTACAGACTAACTTTCTTTAACAGATCATCCGCAAATTTCAATTGTTTCATTTGTGGAATAATATCTTTCTTACTCAAACCGATCGCAAGAATACAACCCTTTTCAACTGCCTCATCCGTAGTTATATTAGGATTATCTTTAAGGAGATTGTATCCATTAATCACTGCAATAATGAATCTTATCTTACTATTCAAGAGATCGATCTTGTCTTGCATCTCTTTAAGAATATTATCCTTCCTCTTCTGATAATATGGTAATCTCAAAGCATAGAAAGATTCCAGAATCTCTAATGTAGATTCATATTTAATAGGCCTATTGTTCATGTCGAGAAGTACCATGTTAGACATACCATAGGATCGTGTTAGGCGAAGGTTTTTATGAGTTGGTGTACCCTTCATACCAATAATCTCAAAATGGACCGAGTTAGCCTTACAATAGTTGTTATATCCAGAGATACGTTTTTGTTCTCGCTGGTGTGTCAACCATTTATCATAATCGTGCATACTACGACCAATAGGAAGTTCATTAATAATTACCTTCTTTCTCACCTTTCCAGAAACTTCAAAGGAACCCATTGTAATCATTGTGTATTTAGTTCGATTAGTCATTGCGACCGCGTCCCCATCCAAAAGATCATCATCTTCATCATCCACTTCGTTAGTTTCTCCGACGATTTCTTCGTGAGTAAGTTGTCTAGGAGGTGTTTTGACTGAAGGTCTATCTATTTCAGATGTAACAGTTTCAGTATTATTTCCTGTTTCAGGAGATTGACCGGTTACTTCTTTGAGGGTTTCTCTTTGTCTTCGGTTACTACGCTGTGCCAATGTAATGTTACCCTTAAAATCTCTATACCAAGGTAATACATCAGGTAACTCATGACCTTTGATTTTAGCCTTAAGCCAGAGACAGATATCCATCGGATCGTGATTGGGTATGAAAGTAGAGTGACCAGTACCAATACCACTAACACCATTGATCAAGTGGAGAGGAAGAATCGGTAAGAACGACACGGGTTCACAAACCTTACCTTCATCTACCACCATTTGTAACAATGCATTATCCTCCGATTTGAAGATATACTTCCACCACCATTGCGGCCGAGTTCTGGTATAACGAGCATCAGAGGCGTCCTTCCCGAGCATATTTCGGGTGTTATGAGTCACTGTGAAGTCTCCCAGCAAAAATCGTTCGTTTCCGTCAATGTGCCATCCGCAGTATTTCCCTTTTCCAACATGTTTAACGCTAATTTTTGATACGTAAGGATTAGCAGCTAATACATTTTCGGGGATCTTTTTGTGAGGAAGTATTGTTGGGATACGATGGAGATCCTGACCAGAAATCATTAATGTTTTCATTCCGGTTGGATGTGTATAAATGTTAGTTTTGAATCCCAATGAAGATGCTATCAACTTTGCAGAATCCAACAGATGTCCATGGATCTCATCTTTTTGAGATATTTCTACATGGTATCCTTTCTCATTGCTATGGTTTCCCACTGTTCCATCCGTATCAATAAATCCAGCTAATACTTCTAACCTAGTTTGTTCATCATTTTTGATGTAACAATCAGGAATATGTTTATTCTTGTACAAACCATTGGCCTTGAGGATTTCAGTAAACGGGTTGAAGTCAGTTCTATTGCTCCAATTAGAAGTTGTGCCCTCTATCTTTGCTTCATATTGTTTGAAGTTTTCATTGGTCCAATCGCAAACAAAGCAAGGGTTAATGGAAGATTTACAGCCAACACACGTTTTACTAGAGTGATTTGGATCTCCAATAGCAGGTAGCGTCCCGGAACCACGTCTTCGAATCCCATAGTGATAGGTTTTAGCACCAGAATTTGTGTGGTGAACAACTTCAGCATCAATAGTATCCGCCCAC
>Ga0209986_10001245_pt1 | contig 24611 bp, 29 predicted proteins | sample BlataG_FD_183168 | JGI IMG/M metagenome (GOLD analysis project Ga0209986, IMG submission 183168) | Deep subsurface microbial communities from Black Sea to uncover new lineages of life (NeLLi) - Black_00105 metaG (SPAdes) (version 2) | ecosystem: Environmental > Aquatic > Marine > Oceanic >... | reverse complement strand
ATTCGCAAATAAAAAGTAGAAATAAATTAAATATTTTTCTAAATACGCAATAGATAACACCATGTATAAAGCCATACCCTACGGGATACGGCTCATACATTTAGCGTTGTGTAACATAGCTACACAAGTTCTTTCAATTCAAGTTCTTTGCCAGTAATCGCAAAAAATAGATTCTGCAATTCGTGGACATATTTATACCTAAACCATTCTTCGTAAGGAAATAAAGTTACCTCGATAAATCCGTTTTTATCGCCACTACTAATTGATAAGTCGCAATATTTATTATCATTTAACTCAAGTGTGTAATAGTACGCACTATCATCACTCAACACTTCCTTTTTAAACCCAAAATCATTTAGCCATTTCTCACTTAAATGAATTGGATTAGTGTGATTATAGTCATAACCATTATTATAACCTTCAAGTCTTACAGCATCCTGCCAAACCTCTAATATTTTTCCTATTCGGCTCGGTTGTTCAACAATATTTCCTACTCTATAATTTTTTGCTTCCATTTCGTTTTCAATTAAAGTTTGTACTAAATAAACCGCTACGATTGCACAACAGCACCTAAGCGGCATTAAAAAGACCGCTTAGCTGCGGCACGTTACCTGCCATTTAAGACAGAGTTGAGTCCATTATACAAGCGAACAAATTTAGTCCTTTGTTCCTGTTCAGTAATTAAGTGAGCGTATCTATGAGCAACCACTTTACGTTTGTTATCCCAAACAATTCGAGCCTTATCTACATCAGGTACAAAGAAAGTATTTGGGTGTTTACGCCATTGCACCAATTCGCCTTTCTCAACCAATTCCAATATTTCAGTAGGTATAATTTTATTCGTTTGTTCAAGGTCCATTATTTTACCTTCTTCTCTTTCAATAGCATCTTTTGTTTTTTGAATACTATCTTTTAAGTTCCGCAAAGATTCGTTTTGCCTATCCCATTTATTCAAGGTTGCTTGTCCGTTTCTTTTGTCGTTCAAAGGTTGTCCGTTAGCTTGCTTAACCGTATTAAAATGGTTTTGCAGTTTGTCGTTAAATTGTTGCTCTTTTTTAATCAAAGAGTTTTTTAATATTCGAAGTCTTTTACTCATAATTCAGTTTTTTTAATAATCCATACTAAGCCTAACATCAAATATAAAACAGCAAAAAAGCCGTTTCATATTGTTTTTTGTTAATTAATAATTAATCAAATGTACAACAAAATGCAATACAAAATATCCTTATAGTCTAATTTAGAATCATTATAAATAACGAATAAGACTACTAAACTAAATAACAAAGAATCCCTTTCGCCTGTCCAGGACTTGCAAGGCGTATCTAATTGGGTCTATAGTGTGGTCGTTTCCTTTTACAGGTGTTTCGCTTTTGTTGTCGGCCCATACGTAGCAATATAATTCCTTCTTAATATTCATACTTTTAGGGTCTACTATTAATTCATAATCGCGCAGCTTTCTAAGACCGTGCTTTACTGAATCTTTACCTTTTACAGCTTTTTGAACATTAAAGCCAGCTATACGTATATCGTTAATAGTTAATTGGTCCGAATTATCGGCTACTATAAATTCGTTAGGGCCTACGTGCGCTTTAATAATATCGACTATCTTAGAGCTGGACAGGTCAGAACTATAAAGATACTCTTTAACAAATAGTTTATTTTCGCTTATTCCTACTTTAACGAGTGTAGTAGGGTCGTTTACTCCGAAGTCCATACCCCAGATAAACGGTATAGATTCGTCGAATTCGCCTTCAGACCAATTTTCTATTATGACGCCTGCAGGCCTGCAGCGCTCGCCTGTTCCGTAAATAGTCCACCAGAAAGAATCTTTTTTTCTGTCTTCTATTTCCTGTATTTGTGCTTTTGTAAGGTGTGGATTATCTAAGTAAGTAGTTATTAAAGGCGGGCTTTTCTCTATGTATTCGTCTAACCAATGTTCTACAGGCATAGCTGGGTTATAGTCCATTATTATACGGTGCCTGGTCCTTGGGAATAGCTGGTCTATTGTTTCTTTGTCTAATTGGTTAGCTTCGTTTATGTAAATAAAGTCTCGGCTTCTACCGTGGACCTTTTGCGGGTCGTCGGTCCCGTAGTAGTTAATATAATTTCCGTTTAGTTCGTAAATTTTATCTGTCTTATTATGCTTATAAGGGTCGTAAAGGTTGTGCTTTACAAGTAATTCCTTTAAGTCTTTCCATACAGTAGCCTTTAACGCCGTGAATGTTTCTCTAACTATGTCGATTTCTAAGCCGTTGTAAGTGGTGCAAAGGTAGATAATATAGTATAACGAAGAAAAAGTCTTACCAGACCTTGTACCCCCTTGTAAAAGCGTGTACCTGTGTTTAGGTACGTTTTCTTTTAGATAAGTATAATTAGGATTGGCTTTTTTACTCATAGCCTAGGCTTTTTTCTATTGAATCCATTAGTTTGTTAATAATTGTAGCCATTGTTTCTAAAGCTTCTTCTTTTATCGACTCTGAAGAATTAATAGAAACTTTTTTAGCTACGTCTTCAACGCAGGGCCTTAAGGCGTTCAGAACGTACCATTTATTTAATAATTCTTCCTTACTAATTTTCGTCGCTTTCATCGCTTTCATCGTCTAGCCATTCTGGGAAATTATTATCTTTAGCTACCGTAATTTCTTTACGCTCTTTAGGCTTCCCTATTCTGTAGCCTAGCCAAGCCATAGACGCACTAAGTTTAGTTTTATCGTCTGCATCTATATCGTCTATAATGTCTGCTATCTGCTGCAGCACTTCTTTAGTAGGCTTTATTTCGTCCATTAAGATATTAAGCCCTAATTCCTCAGCTTTTGACTTTCTGCCTGCTGTCTTATGGCCCCCGTTATTTTTACGTCCGTCTATTTTTTCCATTTTTAAAAAAAATTATTATTAATACAAATATACTGAAATTCTATTTTAGGCCTTAAAAGACTGGCTTGTTTAATTTATTCTATTAATTTTCTAAAAAAAGCGCCTAATTCCTGGTCGTTAGGTTTGTCTTTAGCTAGCTCCCTTAATTCAGCTTTATAGTCGTTTTTAACTATTTGGCTAATTTTATCGCAGGCTTCTTTATAATTAATAATATTATGGCTTAATTTTATCTTAATCCTTCTTAGGTCGTTTGGCTCAAACATCGAATAAAGTTCTTTAATTTGGTTAATGGCGATTCTGTCGCTTATAATGCTTTCTTTGTGCTGCTTTATAATATTATTAATATAATCGTCTAGTATAGTCATTTAATAAAATTTTTGATTATCTACAAAGTCGCTTTTACTAAGCTTGTGTAGAAAATAAATTATAAATATTAAAATAATAATTCCCATTATTTAGAATACTTTTTAAGCGTTTTATAGTAGACGCTTTTAGTACAGTCTTCGGGCGGCGTAATTAATCTTACGCGCACCTTTATACCGTATTTTTTAAATATTTGTTTTTCTATCGCGTTCAAGCTGTTTTTTAATCAATATTTTAAACATTCCGAAGGTAGTATAGAAGCTTTTTAACTCTAACCACCAGGCCCAAAATAATAAGGCCCTTAAAAATAACCATCCAGTAATTAGTAGCAGTATTAAAAATACCGCTACTACTCCCGTTAGGCCTCTTAAAAACTTTTTCATATTAAAAAGGTAAATCGTCTTCGTCGCTTAAACTATCTGGCGCCGCTGCTTTTGGTGCCGCTGCATTTCCTACAGGTTGTATTTTCCAAGCGTCTAGCGTGTTAAAATATTTTACTTCGCCTTGTGGATTGGTCCAGGCTCGCCCTCTTAAATTGTAGCTTACTTCGACTTCCTGACCTACTTTATAAGGGTCTATTAAATCTGTTTTCGCTTGTGATAATTGGAAGCTAATTTCTTGCGGGTATTGGCTTGAATTATCAGTAGTTAAAATAAATTCACGCTTTTTAAAGCTGTCTGTTACTTGCAATTCTTCGAATTTTTCTTTTAAAATTCCTTTTACAATTTGGCTCATTTACTTTGTTTTTATTGGTTTATAATTATTTAAACATTTTTACTTGATTGGTTGGCATTTTTTGCCAGAATTTTATTTTACTTTATTTATTATTACAAAATCGTAGCTAACTTCCCGCCTATTAGACAGGGTAAAAGAACCGTTTAATAGTGAATAATTTACGACTATTACAGTATCTTTTTTGAATATAATTTTACTACCTACTTCGTTTTTATAGGCTTGTTTATGCGTTTCAGTTACCCTAAGCAACCCAACCAACAAAACTATAATAATAGAAGCTGGTAAAAATATTAACATAATCTTTTTTTTCATTTTACAAAGTTTTTATTTATGAATTTATAATATTTATAGTGTTCTGGAAAAGCCTGTAAATTGTCTAATCTAGTTAGCATAAATTCCAGTTGGTTATTAATTGTAGAATGGTCTCTATTTATAACTTTTCCTATTTCGCTCATTTTTAATTCTAAATTAATCCTTAGAAAAAAAGATATACACCTCCTAGCAGCTGTTAACTCTGGCGTCTTTTGACCGTTTAAAAGCGTGTCTTTATTAAAGCCTCCTAAAAAACAAACGTCTGAAATAATATTTTTTACAGTCTGTTCTATTGTTGCTGAATCTCTATAAATTATATTAGAGGCTATCCGCATTTCTAATTCAATCCTTTTATTTTCTAGCATAGTACAATTTTTTTATTTTCAAAATCTACAAACCATTTGCAATATTTATTTTCTTCAGTTTTGGAAAGTGCGTTTATATTATCTAATGAAAATTCGCTTAAATTAAATTTATCGTTTCGCTCTAAATACAGATTACCGTTTAATTTAGTCGCTTTTAGTGTTACCTTGTGGCCTGGGTTAAGTCTAAGTATTTCTATTTCATACTCTAAAACCAAAGAAGAAGATACCAGGTTTTCAGGTTTTAAGTTCGTGCCTTTCATTAACGGCATAGTTGCTTTAAACTTCATAATCTAAGCCTATTTTTATCCCCTGCTGTCTTAAAGAATCCAGGTTAAATTTAATAAAATTAACTATCCCATTAACCACAAATAAAGCTTCCGTTTCGCTCATTCCTATATTATAGTTTTCTAAAATTTCTTTTTTTTCTGAATTGTAGTTAATTGGGTTAAATATAAATTGTTTATCAGGACTTAACCCCTGGCCGCCGAATTCTTTTTTAATAAATCCGTCATTGTCGAATATTTCTTCTTTTGGTATTGGGTCCAATTTATAAACGCCGTCTACTATTAAATCTAAAACAACCCTGCAGTTACATTTTAATAAATTATTAGCTAGGTTAGTGTACTTAATTAACGCGGCTTCGTGCATTTCTACGCTTTCTATAATAGCTTTCGCCTTCTTAAAATCTTCTGGTTTAATCATTGTTTTTTGTTTTTGTATAGTTAAATGTAATACAATTTTTTAAATTAAATCAACTTATAAGTTAATTTAGAATGATTCTAAATAGTGTAAATATAATTTACCTATTAATAATCTAAGGTCTTCTATCTTTGGTTCGCTTACTTTGTTTGTGTTAGCGTCGTAAACTAGAAATTTACTTTTAATTATGGACCAAAAAACCTCTATTCCTTTACTTTGTAGCAACTTCTGGCATTTACTGAAGTAAAACGGGTGCCACTTATCTAAATCGCCTTTACAGTAGTCTAAAAAGTCCCTGTGTTTATATTCGAATCTTTCCATTTTTTATTTTAACCAATTATAAACAGTTTTACGACTTACGTCTAACATTTCAGCCAGTTCTACTTTACTAAAATCTGGGTTATTTTTAAGAATCTCTACAGCCTGGTCTTTTTTCGATTTATTTTTAGTAAGGCCTATTATTTCCTTAGCTGTTTTATTTTCAAATGTTTGAATCTTAATCTTTTTAGCCATAGCTACAAAGTAATTACTAAGACTTTCCGCTTTTAACATTGATTCCTTACTAATTTCGAAAGCGTTATTTTCATCGTCTGAATTAATGTAATTAATAAGAAGGGCAAATCTAGGAATATAAGACTTTTGCTTAGGTAACATACTTTTCATATACTCGTTTTCCGTCTCGCTGTTCTGCATTTCTGTGATTTCGTTAAATATTCTAATCCATTCCTTTCTAGCTGCTTTACTAAATACGGCTGTGTGCGGCTCTACTTCATCGTCTGCGTTGAATCTTAGTAAATGCTTTTTAGCGTGGTTGTATAATTTTATTAAACTGCCTTCGTACCATTCTAAAAGCTGCGGGTTTATTTCGTCTTCGTTATAGCTTTCTACGTTTAAATCAGGATAGCTAAATAAAATTCTATCTATAAAGCCGTTATCTTTATTTTCATCCGTGTAAAAACTATCTAAAATACTAGGTTGAATCCCTCCCAGAACTGGAATTAAAGGCTTTTCTACAAAACTGTTTTTTGAAGTCTTTCTATTTAGAGTAACAGACTTTCCAGACCAGGACGAAAGCCAGAATTCTAAATCTGACCCCGCTCTATATTTGTTCATATCCTTAAACCAGCCCGCTAACTCGTCTTTAAATACAGCTATAGCGTTTTTATTTTCTTCGTGCATTTGGACTAAAGCTTCGTTAGTTACGTCGTTCGCTATAAATTGGCTTTGTCTAGGCTTATCTACTGAGGCTGTTTTATCCTGCTCAGATTTTTCCTTAGCCTTAAAGTCTTCGTATTTTTGGTATTCTTTTCTGTAAAGCTTTATTTCGTGCGTGTTCTGTTTTAGTAGTGGAAATATAATTTTATCTATAGAAGGGGTTTTACCTACGCCAGCCTTTCCTATTAATGCTATCCAGATATTTACGTTTTCTTTCCAGCCTTTTTTAACTTCAACGTTAATTGTATTCCCAATTATTAAAGATAAAGCCCATAGTAAACTGCAGCCCATATAATCTATAGAAGCGTCTAAGGTCTGGTAGCACTCGAAAATATATCTTTGGTAGTTTTCTGGGAAAATATCTATAGGGAAGCTTAAGTCTTCAGGCCTAAATGTATTTTTAAGGTCTTCGACTTCTTTTATAACCCTGTCGCCGTAGCCCTCCTTATAAACTTCCTTAGCAGCTGCGGAAAAATCGCCGTTATGATACCTGAAAGTATAACAAGCGAAAGCGTTTAAAAGTGTTTCTGCTGGGTAGTGGGTCCCAGTAGAAAAAAGATACATACAATTAGAGTTTTTATAAATATAACCTGAATGTGCCGAACTGGCCCCTAGCCGTTTAATTATGTATTTATCCGATAAATTAGCCACCACGTCGAATTCGTCGCTAACTACATCTAGAGCCGTGTGCTTATTATTATAGTCTTCCCAGGGCGTCGTTTCTGTATTGTAGTTTACCCTTTTAGCTTCTTTATCTAAATTTATTGTTTCTTGTTTGAAGTCGTAATATTTAGATATTTCAATAATCATTCCCCTTTCTAAAATAGAAATTTCCTGAAGGTCTGTATAATCTAAGTCGCCTACCTGGTTTTCATAGATAAAAATATAACCACCTATTCCCCTAGTTTCTATTATTGCTTCTTTGTGGCCTTCTAATTTTGCTAATTTTTGATTGCCTTCTATTTCTTCACATCTATAAATTAAATGGTAGCCGTTATTTTTAGTTTTTCTTATTACTACTTTTTTATCGAAGTCTTCTATATTGTCTTTTAAAAAATTGTAGTATTCTTTCCAAAAGTTTTGCTGTTCTGTAAGGGTAGATAATACTTTTAAATCTACGTCTATAGCCTCTACGTTGTTATAACCTGTTACAATTCCGAAACCCTCAGAACTTGAATATTTTCTTAATTCTTCTTCAGTAATTCTTTCCTTCATATATTTGGACCACTTACACGCTGGTATTTTCTTCGGTCCTATTGGAATTATACTGTAGTTTTTCTGTAAAAGCCCTAAAGCCCTTTCTATTTTTACTGCCATATATTTTTGTATTTAATCGTTTTTACTGTGTAAAATTACACACATTTACACACATTTACACACCTACTTACACGCCTTAAATCCTTAGTATTATTAGCTTTGAGGCTGTTTTTACACACATTTACACGTTTTTTCATTTTTCTAAGTTTTTGTTTTGTTTAATTTAATAACCTTTCTTTAAATCAGTACTAAGAGAAGGGCGTGTAATTTACACAGTAAAACCTTATTTTACAAATAATGTGTAAAAGTGTGTAAAAACATCCGAATCTATTGTTGTCATTGACTTATAGCGTTTTTACTAGTGTGTAATTGTGTGTAAAAGTGTGTAATTTGTGTAATTATTCAATTATCTTTTCTAAAAAGAATTCAAAAAACCCGTCGAAGTCCTTAGCCACGTAACAATAGCAGCCCGCGTTATGTGCTTTTATTAGGTAGTCTTTCTGTTTTTGCGAAAGTCTATCTTTTCCGTATTTAACTTCTATTTTAATTGTTTTCCCGTAGATAGTCGCTGAAATATCCGAAGTACCCGCTCTGGTTGTGGACGGAATAAAGCTGCCTTTCGTTTCGAATCTTTTACCGTCCATATCCTTGTATTTAGTGCCTGGGACGTATCGGCCAGCTGAACTTATTCTTTCGCCTAAACCTCCCATAAAATCTATAAACCCAGTAATACTTTTTGTAATTTCATTCGAACCGTTTTGCTTGAATCTGAACAGCCCTTCGAAGTAGTCCCTATAGTCTCGGTCTGTGTCTCCTAAATAAGTGTCCCGTTCTTTAAGGCTCTGAGCCATTTGTCCGCGTAGCTTTTCTTCTATAAATAGTTCTTTCCATACTTTCAGCGGCTTTTTATATTTAGCCTGGTATTCTAATAATTTTGCCTTATCAATCATTTAATAAATTTATATTTTCCTGAATTAGTCCAATAAATTGAATTAACCTATTTTTAAGTCTGTTTAATGTTTCTTCGTCCCTTTCTACTCTATGTATAATTAAACGCTTTTTTTCTGGCATTTCTGGGCAGTAACTTACAAAGTCGCACCATTTACGCCCAGTTATTAATAAGTGGCCGTAAAGCTGCCATTTATAAGACGGGTCGAACGAATTTCTTTTTATTGTTTTGAATTGCGTATGCGGTATTACGCTTTTTATCTCTATTAAGCCGTCTTGACCTACTAGACCGTCTGGGCTTGCTCCTATTTTAATTATATAATTTTCAATATAATGAAAGCCGCCGTTTTTAACTGTCTGAATAGTTTCTAATTCGTATAATTCCTTAGCTACAGGCTCTAATTCGTGGCCCCTGTCCATAAAAGAATTACTAAAACCTGAGCTTTCATCTAATCGGCCTGTTACTATTTCTAAAGCTATCCTTTCAGCGTATTTTTTCGCTTGGTCCCCGAAAGCTTTACCTTCGTTTGCCATTACGGACCCAAAATTAGAGGCTGTTATTTTGCCTAATCTAAAAAAGTGCCATTCTTCGGTATTCTGGTCTATATTTACGAACATAATAATTTAAAATTTTCGTTAGTAATTTCAAAGTGGTTTTTTAATTCGCTTTCGCTCATTCCTTCGGCTACTCGTTTTTTAGCTACTTCCCACTTAGGCGAATCTGGCGTAAGTACGTGTTTAGCTTTTACTGGCTGAACACTTCTAATTCTAATTCCTCCGACTACTGTACCTTTCATTTTTACGGCTGAGTCTATGTATAGTTCTACTAAAATATTTTTCCAGTCTTCTATAAACGAACTATTAGCGAATTTTTTAATCATTTTTCCGTTAGTTGAATTCAAAACTAAAGGCTTAATGTCTTCTTTGAAGTGCGCTATATTCGCGCTTATAACTCGGCCAGCTACACTAATACCAGTTCCTTTTACGCCTGGGGTTAATATGTTCTGTGTAACGTGGTCGATAGTAAATACTAATTTCTTCCCTTCTTCTATTAATTCTTCTAAATCTGGCGTCCCTAAGTGGTCCGATTTATAAGCTTTTCTGTAGTGTGTTTTTGTGTCTGACATCTTAATTAATTTTTTCTGGACTTATTGCGAAAACAAAATCCAAAGGTTTAAAATCTATTTTTTTAGTCTCGAAAACTTTTTTCGATTCTCTAGCTATCGTTTCTTCTACTGTCATAAACTGCAGAATTAAATATCTGTTATTAACTCTAATTTGTTCTTTCATTTTTTACGTGATTTTCTAAAGCTGTTTCGAATTCAGCATTAACACTTCTATTATTTTTCTTAGCAGCCTTCTGCATAGCTCGCAAAAGGCTGAAATTTAATCTAATTGAATAGGGCTTTTTTGCCATAACTTTTTTATTTTTAGTTTATAATATTACTTCTATAAATTCTTCGTTTTCTTCGTTCCAAATTTCTACAGAATCTACTTCTAAGTCTCTACTAGTTTCGTAAGAGCTTTCGTATATTCCGTCTACGTAATTGTCTTCTGTCTCTATATTTAGAATTCCAGAAAATTTTATATTTAACTCTTGGTCTTCGAATTCTTCTTCACTATAGTATTTATTTATATCGCCCTTAGTTTCGATATATTCCTCTATAGCGTGCTTAATATCCTGTTTTAATTGCTTAGTTATATTCATTTTTTTTAGTTTTTTTGTGTGTTTCTATATTTCAAATGTAATACAAAATATAATACAAAACGAATTATATAAAAAATAATCAATAAAAAACCCTTATTTAAAATTATTCTAAATAAGGGTTTTCGAGAAAGTCCGCTATTAGTGCGCTGTTCTAAAGGGAAGCGCAGCGGGCGTATTATTTTATAAATGGAATAAATCTTTTTATTAATGGCCAGATAATTCTAATTAATAGTATTAAAATAATCAAAGCTACGCCCCACCAAATGAAATTTTTAACTTTATAGATAGGATTTGCCGTTACAGTATTCGTTATTATTTGGGTCCTTACTAACGTGTCTAAGCTTTCGCGTTGCTTTTCTATAATCTGTACTATTGTATCGTGCCTAAAATAACTTTTAAAAATCATATTTTCGCGCGTTACTATAAACGTATCTTTACGCATTGAATTTATAGTAGTAAATGTATCTAATCTAAATTCGCTAGTGTAAAGCCTAATCGTATCGAAATACTCTGTAGTGTCGGAATTTTTTAAATGCGGGTTTTTATATATTAGTCTATCCAGTCTTTTTTGGGCTGAACAGGACGCAATTAAAAAAGATAATATTAAGAATTTATAAATTTTCATCTTTATTTTTTTGATTTAATTTAATTCTTTGCCAAACAGCTAAACCTAGTAGCGACAAAACAAACAATAAAAGCGCATCTAGGACCATTGTAAGGTTATTTCTGTCAGTATAGATAATAACTATAGCAGCTATTATTAACATCGTAAAAAGGGCTATAAATCGCTTACTACTTTCCTGCGTGTCCGTCTTAATAAGGTTCGCTATGAATTTTAGTAATTTTTTCATAGTGAATTTATCACTTTAAAGGCGTTAACATGACCTAGCGCTATTAGTTTTCTCCCCTGTCTATTCATTAAAATGCTCTTACATTCGTTTTTGTTTGTATGAAAAAAGTTTTCTGTAAGTATGGACGGGCAAATAGTATCGGATAAAACCGTAAATCCTGACTCTTTGTCTACGTCGCCGTCGCTCCATTTGTCGGACCTAAATTTAGACCCTGGAAATAGTTTTTTCATTTCGTCGTAAATTATTGTCGCGTACTTGTCCGAATCTGTTTGCCCTTTAGAAGTGAAAACCTCCCAGCCTTCAGCTGAGGCTGTGGCACCGTTAGAGTGAATAGAAACGTAAACGCAATTACTTACACCGTATTTTTTAGCTAAAGCGTTAGCGGCTCTTACTCGCTCCCTTAAAGAAGTGTCTTTTCTGCCTTCGCTTATAATCTTATAGCGCAGGCCTTCTTCTTTCATAATCTTAATTATTTCGTCCCTAATAAGCCTGTTGCCTTCGCCTTCAAAGTATTGCGTTCCATCTGGCCAGACTGGGCTACGTTTTCCCGCAGTTTGGTAAACCCCATCTATTACGCCGCCGTGTCCAGCGTCTAGTAAAAAAATCTTATCCATATTTAACAGTTTAATTTTCGTTTATTGTCGTAAAGGTCGTTAAAAGTAGCGCTAAAATATGCCTTTTGCTGCCCAGAAGGGTAGTTAAATTCGCCAATTTTACCAGGTAATACAGGAAAGTCTTTGAAGTCGCTTCTGTGGTTCATTATATTAAAGTCAGAAATTAATAGTTTATCGCCTTTTAATATCCAGTCTGTCAAGTGCTTTGTACTACATTCCTCTAACATTTCAGAATATAATGTATATTCCCTTAAGTCTGTAACTTTTACAGGTACGTTTTTTCGGTCCTGGTATATTAATTTGTCTGTCTGTAAATCTGGCTGCATAAATCCAAACATACCAGGAATACGTACACAGTCCTTCCAATTTAAATTTTTATAATTAATATCGAACTGTTCCAAATATGAATTAATAGTGCTTTCTATCCTAACTGTTCTATTAGCTGCCGTTTCGCTAAAGACTTTTAAATCATAAACGCAGCTGAAGAATTCGCTTTCAAAGCCTGAAATTGACTGCTTTAATTTAAGCTGGTACGTACCAGGTCCTAGATTGCCATTATTAAGAACTTTAAACCAATCCAAAACAAATACTTTATAGTCTGGGTAGTCTTCAAAAGCTCCAAAATCATAAAAAGTCCCGAGGTCGTTATTATTGAGTTCAATTTCTTCGCCGCACTTGACAAGGTAAAAATTAAATTCATCGTTTGGAGTTTGTTTTTTTTGCATTGGAAAAGCTTTAAAATCGTTTTTCCAGTTTGTAGTTTTTGTATTTAATTCGGCTAAAGCTGGGACCTTAAAGCAGCAGGCGTCTTTAATTAATGAAGGCGGCAACTCTATAGGAATATTGACTAAAATACCTATAGATTTAGTCTTATAGCCTTCGCAAATATTTAAAGGCGGCGCTTCGTAGCAGGACGGGACTATATGGAAATCAGTAGCGCCGCTAAAAAAACCAGCACCAGAAAGAAACCCGAAAGAAAAAATATCCGTAGTAAGACCTGTTAAATTCGACTGCATTGTAAAAACGCTGTTACAAGTCTCGGCCGTGTGCTGTATAACGAAAGTAACGCCGCTTCCGTAAGGGAATTCATCGGCTGTAATTGTTCCTGCGTTTATTTGTATAGCTAAATAAAAGTCCTGGTCATAGTCTATGTCTATTGCGAAAGACCCTCTGCGGCCGTTTAAAAATTCGTCTACTATTATTTCTTTATCTACAGTTATATTTAAGTCTGAATAGCCGAAATTAGTACCTGTATATCCTGAACTAACGCCCCTTTTAAATCCGTTTACTAGTGGAAAATCGGCGCCTAAAAAATTGTAAAAAGGATTAAACGTACCTTCTCCTGCGCTGCAGGTTGTCATAGCTTGGTTACAGTCTGCTATTTCTCCCTGGCTAAGTTCGATATTCCCGAGGCTTACTGGGAAATTTTGAAGCTTTTCTATTCCAGCTACTTTGTAAGATAAAAATTTCCAAGTTAAACTGCCTTCGACTACTGGCGCACTTAAAGGCAAATTAACGCCAGCAAAATCTTTATAAAATTCGTAAATACCAGGTAATACAAAGTATGTTTTTTGAGCTGCCATCTATCCTATATTTTGCATTTCTTTAATACTTTTAACTATTTTTTCTTTCATTCCTGAAAAAATAGAACTTCCATTAACTAAGACAGAATTTAATATTTCTTCTTTTTCTGGGCTTTGTATTTCATAAGCGAAAGGCTCTATTTTTTCTATTTCGTCCGCTTCGTTATACGTTATTTTTTCATAGTTAATATAAATTCGTTTTCCGTTAATAGCTATAGAAGCTAATAAAGGCGTAGACAATGGTAGGCATACACATTCTGCAGTTTTGCCTTCTGAATCTGTATATTTTCCTGTAGTTATTTTATCTGACATATTAATCTGTTGTTACTGAAAATCCTTTAATTATTAAATTAGCTTTAGCTGTTAAACCATCAAAACCGCCGCTAGTTCCGTCTGGCGCCGTATTTGTTTGAACATGGACAATTCTACCAGAATTACCAGCTAAAGAGATACTGTCTAAAATTACTAGCGTTTCGTTTACTTCTGCAGCTGTCCAAGCGTTAGCCGTTAGTCTAAAGTCTGCATTGTCTAAAGTTAAACAGTTTGGCATAACTGAGAAATCTATAACCCCTAAATTAGGACAGTCGTAAACGTCTAAATTCAAGAATTTACCGCTAACATCCGACGGAAGCGTTAAGGTAGTTAAATTCGGGCTGCTTTCGGTTCTAAAATCTGTAGAAACTGAAAACGGTAAATTAGTTAAATCTAAGTTCGTTAATCCGTTGCCGCCTATTTGTACTAAATAATGTGCTAAATTGTTTACCCCAAAAGTTAAGCTAGTTAAGTTCGGGGTGTTGTTTCCTAAAATTCTTTGCGAAAGTCTTAAATTAGTAAAATCTAAGCTAGTTAAGGCAGAGCAGTTATAAAATTGAGTATAAGTAAGAGTAGCAGCGCCTAAAGTAGCTCTAAACGTAACTACTGTTAATGCGTTATTTTGTCCTAAAAATAATTCCCCGCCTAAATCGAATCCGCTTAAATCATATGAAGTAACTAACGGATTAGAGTAAATGTGCATCTGTGTAGTAGGCGTAGCTGAGTTTGTCGGAAAAGTTATACTTGTTAAACTAGGGCAAGCGTGTATTTTCACATTACCCCCTAAATTGCTTAACATTGATAAATCTAAAGTAGTTAATCCTGTGCTAAATGCTAGATAAATATTTAAAGCCGTTGCTGTCGCTTTGTGTGTTATACCCGTTAAATTAGCGTTTGAGTACGCTCTAAAATCGTTCGTTATTTCAATGAAAGACACGTCTAAAGCGCCTGTTATATCACAATTATTAAAAGTAAAATTATTTGAAGTTTGGCTAATATTAGTATTCAAATTCAAAGCTGTTAAGCTATTGTTTGCCTGAATTGCAAATTGTCCAGACTGAATTTTAACCCCTTGCATATTATGGGCGCCTGTTAAATCGCAATTATTCGCCCTATAATTTGTAGTAAATTGCGTGGCGTTTGAACTATGTAAAATGCTTGTTAAGCTGTTGTTCGCGTCAACCCTAAAAAGTCCCTGAATTATACAGCCGCTTAAATCTAAAGCACCTGTTAAGTCGCAATTATAGGCCCAAAAAGTAGTAAAAGGTGTAGCCGAATTAGTCGGCATATTCAAGCCTGTAAGATTTGGGTTAAACGACGCAATAAAAGAACCGCCTAGGCTATCTAAATTTTGAAAATTTACTTCTGTTATTTCCTTTGCTGTAAGCGTCCCAAATTCAGTTATTAAACTCAAATCGTCCGCGAATATTGTTACCGTTTTTTCTGTTCCGTCTGTGTAAGTGTGGTTAACTGTATTCGTATTAATAAATAAAGTCCCGTCCCCCATATCCCAGTTAACAGCGCTACCAGATTTAGTTAAAGTAAAGTTAACTAATCCGTTAAACTCAGTCTTAAAGGTTACTTCTTCTAATTCTGGACCGCCAGCCCTTGCTTCTATGTTAATTAGTGGGTACATTGTCTTAACCTATATTATGTGAAATAGCACACTCTACGTCTACCCCGTCTGAGGTCCAGTAAAGCCTATCTTTAGCGCCTGCCGTTTGCGTTACATTTTGAGGCGTCTGGTTTTTCCAGACTACATTAGCGCCAGAAGTCAAAGTCCAATTCCCAGGACCTACTATATTTAAATTAATAAATCCAGACCCGATTAATAAATTAGAAAAATTTATAGTAAAGTCGTCGTTAACGTCTACAGTCATAGCGTCTACGTTACTTATTAAATCTATATTCAAAACCTTAGCGGCTATTAGAACAGCTCTAAGGTTTTTTATGTAAATTTTAGACTCGTCTAAAGAATGATTCCCTTTAAACCAAACTTGGTCAAAGCCTGCCATATTTTGCGTACGCGTTGCGCTTTGCGCTAAATCTGCGTTCATTATGTTAGCGCTGTCGCCTTTAGCCATAATACCTAAAAAGCCTTCTAATCCAGTAGGCGTATAGGTTGGATTTGAGAAACTAGCCGAAACCGTTAAAGTAAACCAGCTGCCAGAATCTACTATTCCACTTACTATGAATTCGCCGAAATTATTATTATAGTCTTTTAAGTGAATTACGGACCCGCCAGCTATTGTAGAAATAGCGGCTGCTACATTCTGAGAATGTGCATTTACTTTATGAACTAAAATACTAGTAGCATCGTCGAAATTAGAGCCTAATAAGCTTATCTGTCCTGCGCTCGGATTCCCTGCGGCTATAATATTAAATTTGGTAACGCCAAAAAAAGCTAGTGTACTAAGTGTATTTTCTAGTAAGTTTCTATGCGCGTCTGGTACTATTGAATTGTCAGGAACGCCATTATTTAGCAGCGTAAAATAATCTGTTATCAATAAGCTTAAATCTTGTTTATCTGTTGCCATTTTATAAATATTTACTATTATATTTCGAATTATAAGGACTTCCTGAAGGTAGTGTAGGCAGTTTATTTCCTGAACTACAGCCGATTCTTCCAGAAACTTTGTATTTTACACTAGAGCCAGTTAAAAAGCTAGGGTCTATAAGACATTCAGCCCTTAGTAAAGTGTCTGAAACCCTAATTAAAGTTAAAAAAACGCCGTTTAAACCGTCTGGCTTTATTGGGCTATTAGCTAATCCTGCGTATTCAGTAGAAAGTGTTTCTAAAGTCTTCCAGCCGCCGCCCTCAAAAACTTCTAAATTACATTCGGCATATATTCCAGCTAAAGGATAAATACCAGCATTTAAAATATAATCCTGTCTTACTCTTGTAAGGCCTTGGCTCATTATCGAATTAGTGTCTAATCCGTCTATTACGCCCTGAAAAAGCGGCAAGCCTGTAGCCTCGTCGAAGTGCCTACATTCTGGCGTTATCGGAAGGACTGTAAAATAATTGTTTAAAGTAATTGGGAATGAATTTTTAAAGAAAACCTGCGTTCCTACTCTGTCCACTTGCGAAAGAACAGAATATTTAATTTCGTAGGGCGACTGCTCTAGCCAGGTCCAGAAATTATTAAAGCCATCGTTTTGCTGTAGTGCGTCGTAAAAATCCGCTGGTATGTCTGCGTTTTTTATCCAATCTTCGTAACGAATCCTAAAACCAAACTGTAATAAATAAGCGTAATTCGGCGCAACATCGTTTAAAGGCTCCCTGACTACGTTTAAAAAGTTCTTATCGTGTGAAGGAATAACTAAAAATCCGCGTGTATTAAATGTATTTATTTGCTGTACGCCGTTCCCGTCTAAAGGCTGATTAGCTACGTTAATTTCTACTGAATCTAAAGTAACAGACAAACCGTTAGAAGAGTTTACCAGCTCTATCATTGGGGTGATTTTCTGAAAAACTATCCCGCTAGTAGGGTCTATCGTAAATCTAGTCTGACTTAACCATAAATCCTCTGGAAATCCTACGCAATTTGTAGCGCCGTTTGTACTTGGGCTTACTGGCAATTCATTAAAAAAGTTACTCATTCCAGGGTAAGGACCCGCAGGAATTGGCGTAAATTCTAAATCTCCTATTACCTTTAATCTAGTTGAGTCGTTTTCCTCTATGTCTTCAACTGGATTTGAAACCCCTATAGTAAATAAAAATCTTTTATTATCGTCTTCTAGTTGGTCGATATAAACAAAAAACTCAGTATTGGGAACAGTTTTAAATGTTATTAATACTTGACCGCCCCCTATATTTATTACTTCTAATTCTGTAAAATCTAATCTAGCGCCTTCTTCGTTTTCTAAACCTAGATAAATAGGCGTAAAAATACCTTCTTTTAAAAGCCCTGTAATATCTACGCCGTTAAATGCGTTGTAAAATACAGGTGTATTCTGAATAGTGTTGTTTAAATAGCTTCTAGTATTGTTTTTATATTGTTCAGATAAATTTGGTAAATATTGCCAGTCTAAAGCGTAAAGGCTGTCTGTTGTGTGTGTTGGATTATTTACGATAATATTAACGCGCGTAGTATTCCCGTAATCTAAATCCGATAAAACTGTACCTAGTAAATTCTTATATTCTACACTTTCTACAGAATAAGGCTGCGGCCTTCCGTTGTAATTTTCGTCTATCCAGCCTATATTTCCGTCTACTTGTATTAGACTAGACTTTTGGTCTGAGGCTAAATATATATTTTGGTCTGAATATTTAGGGAATATTTTAAATAAAAAAGTGTCCGCTAAGCTTTCGTTATCAAAAAACCATTCGGGCGGCGTATTGTCTGGTAAATTACTAGGGTCTTCTTCTACTCCTATTATTTTATGAATTATTTCTATATTAAAAACTGAAATAACGCGCCCTTTTTGTACTAATTGCAACGTATTATTTCCGTCTAAATCTGGTAAAGGTGTTCCTGGTATATTGTAATAACCAGAAGGATTTAAAGCGTTAGGAATAGATTTTATACGAACTGATTTAACAGCGCTACCAGATTTTAAACCTAGCTGCGTAGCTGTTTGATAAGTTCCGTTAGTTGGGTCTAATCCATTTAAAGAAAAACGCCCTATAGTCCCATCTATTAAGGAAAATAGGCTATTACTTTGTTTTTGAGAATTAGGTAAATAATTATAAAAGACCTCGCCAGCTTCTATAGGTAAAACCTGAAAAATATAAGCTTCTAGCCAACCCGTCTGAAAATCTTCTACTCTTTGGGACGGAAAAAGCCTATTTAAACCTATGAAATCTGAATCGTCCCAGTTATTAATATTATCGTCTACTTCTATTATAGTATCGTCTGGACTTACAAAAGTTACTTTAGGAGGTGCGCCGCCGTGTTCCCTTCTGTAAAAATTACGCTGAATTATATTGCCTTCGTTACCTGGCGCCAAGTCTTCTATAAAGATACCCGCGTATAATTCAGAACCTACTACGATACCTTCGTCTGACCATTTTCCATTTAGAAGCTGGATTCTGGAAAAATTAGCTGAATCCGAAGAAACTTGCATATAAGTTTCTATATTCGACTGGTGTAAAGAATAAACCTGAATATTAATTTCTGTTTTTTTCCAGTCGTTAATATTGCCTATAAAATGACTTGTATTTTCGCCGTTAAATTGCGGGTCCGTTCTTCTTACTTGATTAATTCTTACAGGCATATTGCAAATATAATTATTTATTCGGCATTTTTTCTTTTACTTCAGACATTAAACCTTTAGAAAGCTTGTCTAAAGTAGGCGTTTCGAATCCGTTGGCTTTCATTTCTCTATTCATTTCGTTAAGTTTTTTGATGAACGGCGTATATTCTCGCTGTTTATCTTCTGGCATTATAGCTAAGTTTTTCCTAACTTCAGCTAAGCCTTTTTCGAAATCTTGTCCTATTTTTTCAGGGTCCAGCCCGTCTAGTAAATCGCTAACCTTCATAAATATTCGTTATAAAATTTTCCGTTTCAAGTCTTTCTATTTTATAGTTAATTATAGCTTTATTATCTTCTAAAAACCATTCTAATCTGGTTATTTCTCCTTTGCCGTTATCAACTGTATTAAAAAAGTTATTATTAAGCAAAGTTACGAAATCTTCGTAACAAAAAGGAATCTGTACGTTTTCGTAAATATCCCTCTGGTTGTGTATTCCGTTAATTGGGTTAAAACTGTCTATAAAGTGGAATTCCTGCCAAAGCTTTAGCGCTGTTAATAACTGCTGCTGTCCAGACTGAAGCTTATTCCCGTTCATTATTAGCATTTTTGGCGCCGTAGTTATGTAACTAGATAAATTTAAAGCGCCTATTCTAGCGTCTATTTTACTAGCAAAGCTAGTACCACCTCCCAATATACCAGTCAATAGGTCGACGAACTTAAAAAGACCCCTTACGACTTTTTCAACTGGCGTTAACGTGTCTTTTCTAGTGCCTCTAGCTTCTACTAACCCTATTTCTGTGCCGCCTTGCGTTAAATCTAATTCTATATCTAAAACCGCGTCTAACGTAGTGCTTATAGCTACGTTTGTACCGTCGAACCTGTCGCTAGTGTTTTTGTCTTCTGGGTCCGTAGAAAAGTTTATTTTATAAAGACCTACGAATTCTTCGGCGTTAGTTCTGAATATATTGTCTGCTTGCTCCTGGTCGCTAACTACATCTGGAAGTAAGTAAGACGCTTGGCTTTTCCAGAAATCCTTTCTTTCGAATTCGTATATATTCCCAGTAATTTTATATTTAGCTTTGTATTTTTGCCGCTCGTTTCTAATTAGGTCGCCTAAAGTGTAAATACTATCGCCAGCCCTAGGATAGCCTATACCTCCTGAAGGCTGCGATAACCCCTCTTCGGATTGCATAGGCAAATATACTGAATTACCCCATACATTAGAATCGTAAATAGTAGACTGCATTTCTAAACCTAAATACTTTACGCCAGCCGCCATTAAGTTTTTATATTTAATTCCTACGTGATACCTTAATTTAGGAAAAAACTGTCTAACTAAATCGTTCATTAATTTAATTATAGCTATTACTATAGCTATTAAATAGGCTAATTGAAAAATTAGATTTAAAATTATAGCTGCTATCTGGCCAACTTTAGCAACCTCAGCGGCCGTCCCTACTATAATATCTGGTATTAACTTAATGGCTTCAGTAATTGACTTCTGGAAACGCTCGATAGCTTCGTATAATTCCTTTCCCATCATAAAAAGAGTAAGCTGTAGAATTAAAACCTGCGTTCCGTCTGGAATATAATTTATAACATAAGGCACGTAAACAAAATCCGAATTAGTTAAGAACCCTTCTTGGTATAATAGTTCGAAGCTTATAGCGTCTGCGCGTCCTGAAAATTGATTAGCTCCCAGTCTTTTTTCTACGTCTACCTGGTATTCAGCGCAGCCAACTTTTACGGCTGTTTTTAAATTAATAAAACCGTTAAAAACCTGCTCCTGGCTTATTCCGTCAGTTATAAATATATTATAAGGCATCCCTTGAAACCTAGAATACTGGTCTATAAAATTATCTATCTTCTTAGCTTCTTCTAAAACTAAAGAGAATTTCGCTAAACTTACTTCGGCTTCGCTTACTTCGTCGCTCCATTCTGAAACTACCGAAATATCCGATAATTCTCGCGGGTTGTTTGCTGGCTCGTTATTTAATTCGAATATTAGTTTCGTTTTCATTTTTTTTCGTATATTGCGGGCTTAGTATTCTCTGATTTTATGTTTTTGTGTTCTAAAGGCTCAGTTTGTTCTGGGCCTTTTTTTTTTACATAGGCTTCTTAATTTTATGAATAGTTCGCCTGCCGTTTCCGTGGTCTTTAATTATGTTAACAAAAGCAGCCGTAATTTCTCCTAATTCAACATTAGGAACAGGCTTGTTTATTATAGCTTTTTTTAGCGCGTCTAGCTTGCTTTCTATCGCCATAGTGTCGAATACGTTAACTTCGCTTATTGATTGCTGTAAACCTCGCATTTCGTCCGCTTTATTTAACATTCTGAACTGAAATTTATTCGGGTCGTTTATACTTTCGTATTTAGAAACTATTTCTTTTATTTCGTCCCTGCTTTTAAATCCTACGGCGCCCCTGTCTTTTTTGCTCCAAATTTGTTCATTATCGTGAACTACAGCAAGCCGCCCGCCGTTACTATCTAAAGACTGGTTAACTGTCCCTGTATCGTCCGTACCTTTATAGAAGGCTGGAAGGCTTTGTAGCACTTCTTTAACCACTTGGAAAGACGCGACGCTTTTAGCTGTAGCTTCAGGTATTGAGTCGCCAGCTTCTACTAAATTACCTATATTTTTAAGTATAATTCCTACGCTTTCTAACTGTTTTTTTCTTTTTTCTAACTGTACTTTTTTCGCTTCAGCTACAGCGGCGGCCCTTTCTTCAGCTACTAAGCTTTTTCTAGCATCGTCGGCGGCTTGACCTCGGCCATTTATAGCTAAATCCCTTAACTGGCTTTGTCTTTCCTTACTAGCTTCTAATTGTTCGTCTAGTTTTTTTATTTGCTTGTCTATGTTTTTGCTTATTATATCGGTAATACCTTCGAAAATATCCGAAACGACTTCGGCTAATTTTTTGTACTGGTCTATTTGGTTCTTAGCTAATAATTTAGCGTCGTTTTCTATAGTTTCGGCTTTTTTCTTCCTGGCGTCCGCACGTCTTTTATTTGCATCGTCTTCTATATCAATTAGACTTTTTTGCTTTAACTCTTCTAGTTTAATTAACTCTTCATCTAATATTTTCGCCTGTGCTATTTGCTCTTCACTTGCAGCTCCTTCTGCTATTAATAAATTCAATCCATCTAATTGAATTTTAAGTAATTCTTTTCTGTCTTCTATTTGGTCGTTTAAAGCGTCCTTTCTAGCTTTTTCTTCTCTGTCTATTTGAGATATTAAGAAGTCTGATATAAAACCCTGTTGTTTTATAAGTTCATTCAATTGACTTTGATTGTTTAAGTTCTCCCTTAATTTTTCATTTCTTTTTTGAAGAATTTCAATTGAAACATCATCAACTCGATTATCAATTGAATTATTAACTTCGTTTATTTCTCGAATAATATCCTCTAGTAATTCTTTTTCATTCTCAAGGGCTTGAATTCTTTGACTCTTTAAAGCAAATAATGCTCTTTTTTGCTCCACATTATTAAGTTCAATCGTTAAAGATAAAAGTTCTCTTAAAACTTTTTTTTCTTTTTTAGTTCTTTTTTCTGCAATCAACTTATCAAACTTCTCTCTTGCTGCAATATTAGCTAATTTATTACCTATAACTATCTTTTCTTTATCGTCTAAAGTCCTTTTAAGTTGAATCTCTAGCAATTCTTTTTCATAATTTACCTCAGTTATTTTAGCAGCTTTAGTGTTCTTCGCTCTTTCTACATCTATTTCTTTAATATCAAGTCCTAAGTTAGCTGCCTCATCTAATAAATCAAGTTGTTCGGCTTTAAGTGTATTTAAAGCTGTTTCAGTTTTAAGTCTAGGTTCTAAAATGTCGTCTAATTCTTTTTTTCCTAGTCTTATTTTAGCTGCTAAAGATTTTATTAATTCTGTTTGTTGTGGTTGAGTTTCTTTTAAATTTTTAAGGAAAGCTTCAGATTGTTTAACTTCATTTTCAAGTTCTTTTGTTTGTTTTTTCTGTAAAGAATATACTCCTTCATTAACTAAAATGGCAGCCCCTATTTTTCCTATCCTAGCATCATAAAGCGCGTTTTGTTCTTTCAAGAAATTAGATTGAATACGCTCCTGTTCTTCTTTAGATTTACCTATTTTAGCCTCTCTAGCTGCTAATTCTAAAGCTTTTACTTTTTGCTTAAATTCTTTTGACCCATTATCTAGTATTTCTTGAGTTTGCTTTCTTTGTTGGTCTCTTATTTCGCTTATTCTTTTTAATTGAGCGTCAATTCTATCTGATATTCTATCCACCTCGCTACTGAATAAATCTAATTGACTAGCTAATTCAATTACACCAGCTATAATAAGTCCTATCACGTTATTTTTCATTGCTGTATTTAAACTTTTAAAAGAAACTGAGGCGCTTTTTGTTCCTTTTATTAATCCAACCATGCCCTTACTCAAACCGACAACTCCCTTACCTAAAGGAATAAGAACGCTTTTTAATCCTATTGTAACCGTTTTCCAAACTACAAAAGCTCTAACTAATTTTAATAATGTGTCTAAAATTAAAGGTAAATTCTCAGCAATAAAATCAATGAAATTTTTAAAACTTTCACCGACTCCCCCAGCCTCATTTACTGCCAAAATATAACCCTCCCAAGCAGACGTTAATCTATCTAGTGACCCCTGTAAAGTGTCGTCCTGAGTGTCCGCAATTTTTGTTAACGCATCTTCAACATCCGTCAATGAATCAACTAAAGGATTTAAAGTCTCGGCACCTTTTAAGAACGTTCGAAAAGCAGCCACAGACCTGTTATCTGTCAACTCTAGGGATTTAGCCAAATCAATTCCTTTAGCGTCTAATTCTTGCAATCCTTCCGCTAATTCTTTCGCATTTGTTACTGGTCTTCCTAGTGCTTTTGCTAGGCTTCCGTTTGCATCAGCTAAATTTAATAGAATATTTCTAGTCGCAGTTGCACTACTCGAAGCATCAAAGCCAGCGTTTGAAAGTTGCCCTAATAAAGCAGTTGTTTCTTCAATAGAGAATCCAAACGCAGCAGCAACGGGGGCAACAGTTGAAAGCCCTGTTTCAAGTTTCTGAAAATCTAAGGCGGTTTTTGTAGTTGCGACACCTAGAACAGCTGCAACCCTACCAGACTCAGAAGCATCTAAATTAAACGCTCTTAATGCAGACCCAGTTAATGCAGCAGCAGCACCTAAATCAGCACCTGTTGCTTTAGCTAATTTCAGAACAGCCTCCGCTGATTGTTCAATCTCAACAGTTGTAAAGCCTAATTTCGCTAATTCTGTTTGAAGTTCAGCAACCTGAGTAGCTGTGAATGATGTTGTACTACCTAGTAATTTCGCTTGATTTATTAACCCTGGAATTTCGTCTTTTGTCTTCCCAAGTATTGCCGACAAGTTAGCCGTAGATTGGTCAAATTCTTTTATAGTTTCAAAAGCACCTCTAGCTATAGCTATTCCGCCTAAAGCTACGCCTAGCTGTCCGACTACATTACGAATATTCTTAAAAACCCCGCCTAGCTTACTAAAAGCCTGGCTATAATTACCTACGTTTCTCTGAAACTGTCCTACGCTGGCGTCTATTGTCTTTAGTTTTC